>Ga0209645_1001344_pt1 | contig 12345 bp, 13 predicted proteins | sample ETNvirenome_6_30_FD_184070 | JGI IMG/M metagenome (GOLD analysis project Ga0209645, IMG submission 184070) | Marine viral communities from the Pacific Ocean - ETNP_6_30 (SPAdes) (version 2) | ecosystem: Environmental > Aquatic > Marine > Oceanic | place: Pacific Ocean | collected 2013-06-19
TCCATCATCATATCATCTGGTTTTTCAATACCTACGAGACGACGAACTAAACCACGAACACGATTCTCTTGGTCATCGGTTGGATATGCCATTACTTGATACCTAGTTCGTTTTCTGTAAGAACCTTGAACTCCCACATTCTGTCTTTACAGAACTCTCTTGCTGCCTTCCACTTTGCCTGGTTCTTGGCATACTCATAGACTTCGTAGATGTAACCCTTGGTCTTTTTCTTCTGAACCTTGGGTTCCATACACTGCTTCAAAGGTTTGATTTCAATGATATACTTTTTGATTTGACCTGTACTCTCTCTTACCTTAATATAGAAATCAGGGTAGTATCTGTGAATCCTATTATCAATCGGAGAACGATATGGTAGTGCTATTTCTTCACTTCCCCATTCAAGTATATTCTGGTTTCTATCACAGTAAACCATGAACTTACGCTCCCACAGAGAGCGATATACTATATTAGATGGGTTACCTTTATACTTCTTCGGGTGCGACGGTTGATATTTTCCCTTATATGACATCTAAATAACTATAACAATCACAGCTATATTTAGATGGCAGTCAGTATAAAAGACGGGTCACTATACAATATTAATAGGTCTGCACTTTCTACTCCAGCACTCAATAATCTTTATCAGGTTGATTTGAGTTTAGAGACAGTTGGTTTAGGTGCTGTATTCACAGAAGATGATACTAGACTAAAAGATTTTTTATTGGGTGTCAGTCCAACATTAAGCAATGACTATATTTCTCGCAACATTGGCATTTCTTGCTTTGAGGCATCTCTCCCTACGAGTTCTCTTGCAACTGCTGAAGTAAAAGATAATTTCCAAGGTATCAATCAACAGTTTGCTCACACGAGATTTTATGTTGATGCATCATTCTCATTTTATGTTGATAAAGATTATAGAGTCTTAAAAGTCTTTGAAGGATGGATGAACTATATTTCTGGTGGTGCACTACAAGATGAAAATGATCAAGCATTCTTCAGAAGAATGAGATACCCAGAGACTTATAAATGTGATAACCTTTATATTAGTAAGTTTGATAAGAATCTCACCAAGAAAATCACTTATCAATTTAAGAATGCCTTCCCCAAGGCAATACAATCTATCCCCGTCACCTACGGACAAGCAGAGGTTCTGAGAGTAACAGTGACCTTTGCTTATGATAGATATATACTTAAACAGTAAACTGAATAGTTTGTCATGCCTTTACCAAAGATTTCTACACCAACATATGAGTTGGATTTGCCTTCCACTGGAAAGAAAATTAAATATCGTCCCTTCCTTGTGAAGGAAGAAAAGATTCTTATTATGGCACTAGAATCTGAAGATCAAAAGCAGATTTCCGATGCTATCAAAACCGTTATTTCTGATTGTATCCTCACCAGAGGACTTAAAATTAACCAACTATCCACCTTTGATATTGAGTACCTCTTCCTTAATGTTCGTGCTAAGTCCGTTGGTGAAACAGTAGAGGTGAACATTACCTGTCCTGACGATGGTGAGACACAGGTTCAGATGGAGATTGATATTGACTCTATCAAGGTTCAGAAAGATCCTAAGCACACACCAATCATTAAACTTGATGATGAATTGTCTATCAAAATGAAGTATCCATCACTAGATCAGTTTGTTGAAGCAAACTTTGAGACCAGTGAAGATTCTTCTAACGTAGATAAGTCTCTTGATATGATTACATCATGTATTGAACAAGTATATAATGCTGAGGAGTCTTGGTCTGCTTCTGACTGCACCAAGAAAGAACTCCAAGGGTTCGTGGAGCAGATGAATACAAAACAATTCAAGTTGATTGAAGAGTTTTTTGAGACTATGCCCAAGCTTAGTCACACCATCAATGTAAAAAATCCTAACACCAAAGTTGATAATGAGGTCGTGCTTGAAGGGTTAGCGAGTTTTTTCAGCTAGCTCTGGCACATGAGAGTTTGGAGAACTATTACCGCACTAATTTTGCGTTGATACAACACCATAAATACTCATTAACAGAGCTAGAAAATATGATACCGTGGGAGAGAGAAATATATGTTGCTCTACTCCAACAATATGTTGAAGAAGAAAATCTGAAGCAACAACAGAAGAGTGGCATTTAGTAGTCAAGCATTTAAGGCACCACCAGTAAAACCCAAAATGGGAAGGACAACAGTCTCTTCCTCAATTTTTCGTGGTAGTTCTGCGACTATTAAACTGCCCAAGGGTATGGGTTATACCAATCTTGGTAGTAAGGTAGACCCAAAGTTTCTTCCAAAGAAACCAGGAGAATTAGAAAATACTTTAACAGAAACTAATAGTATTCTGGTTCAGATTCAGAATACTCTTGCTGCTGATTATGCATATCGTATTGCATCCGAAAAAGAGCAAGAAAAAAGAATAAGAGCAGAGACAGATAAGAATAGAAGGTCAAGAAGAGAAGCAGCACTAGAAGGTGGAAAGAAAATTGGTAGAGCAACACTGGGTGTTGTATCCAAAGTAACTGCACCTGCTAAAAGTTTTCTAGATAAAATATTTGGATTTCTTTCAAGTGTTCTTCAAGGTTTTATTGTAAACAAGGCACTTGAATGGTTATCAAATAAAGAAAATCAAGAGAAAGTTGGTAACGTATTAAATTTCTTAAAAGATAACTGGAAAGTTATTCTTGGTATTTCTGCTGGTGTGGTCGGTGGTGTTGTAATAGCATCGCTGGTATCAAAACTGTACACAATGTACAGAATCACCAAGGGACTTTTACGACTTGTAGGTATTGGTCGTCGTGGTGGTGGTGATGGAGACACTATACAAGATGGTGGCAGACCAGGACGTGGTGGTTTATTCAGAAGAGCAGATGGTAGTAGGAGAGGTGTAAAAGTATTCCGAACAACAAAAGAGTTTAGTAGACGCTCAGCATTAGGTGGTTCAGTCAAGTATACAAAAGATGTAATAGGAAGAAGTAAGAACCCACTAGCTAAGTTACTTCAATTTGCACAAGTAAATATTGTTCGTTCTGCATCAAAGTTTTTCAGAAAGTCTGGACTTAAGTTACTGACCAAGGCATTAAGACCTTTCTTGAAGAGAATACCTATTATTGGTGCCTTGCTTGATTTTGGTATTTCAATTGCTCTGGGAGAATCTGTAGGTAGAGCAGGAGCAAAAGCAGTTGGAGCATTGTTAGGTGGTATTGTTGGTAGTGCTCTTGGACCACTTGGTTCATTTGGTGGAGCAGTCGCTGGTGATATGTTAGGTGCTGCTTTATTTGATATGTTCACTGGTGGTCAGGCAAATGGAATGAACTCTGGTGGCATTGTTCCTGGCGGTGGTCCAAATAAAGATAGTGTCTTGACTTACCTGACACCTGGTGAAGGTGTTGTCCCAAGAGAGATGATGGACGATAAGATGTATGGTCCATTTGTCAAGGACATCATCTATAATAGTGGTTCTTTGTATAATGCTATGGTATTTGCATTAGCAAGACTTGACAAAAATGCTGATGATTTCTCCAAGATTAATAGTAAGTTTGGTGAGATACTAGACGAATATAAGAAAATTTGTGAGGTTGGTTCTGGTTCAGTGATGGGCACTGGGTCTGGAAGTGTTACATCAGCAGCACCCAAGGCACAAGTAAAACCCACACCTAGTTCATCATCATCTGGTATTACTCCACCATCACAACAAACTGGTGGTAATAACATGACTCCTACTGTTTTACCACCTATAATTCAAAAAGATGGTCAGAAGAAGTCTCAACAGATTGATGCTGATAATTCTTTTGCAAAGTATGCTCCTATTGACATGAGCAATCCTTACCTTGCTTATGTCAAGAAAGAGTTTGGGATACTGGGAGTTTGATAAATGGCTGCTAGAGACCAATTACAAGAATTAAAAATAAACGTCACCAATATCAAGAGTGTATTGATAAAGGGTAGAGAGCAACAGAAAAAAATATCATCTAGAAAAGTTTCTTTTATAAGAAGAGAAGAAAAGAGAGAGCAGAGAATAGAGAAAGAGAATGCTCTTGAAAAGTTTAGAATACCTACCTTTGGAGTTGCTGGACTAGTTCAAAGCACTACGTCTGGTATCTTTGGTGGGTTGATGGGATTCCTGGGTAATATACTTGCAGGTTACATCGTAGTAAGACTACCCCAAATAATTGCCAAAGCACAAGAAATTTATGAAAATGTAAAACCAATATGGGAAGGTGCATTTAAGACGCTTACAACTATATTCAATGGTGTAGGATTTGTATTCAGTTCTATTACATCTGTCTTTGATAAAGGTGAGGCAGAGAAGAATCTCAAAAAAACTGAAACTGAGTTGAAAAACTTTGACAAAGAAGCTGATAATGATATTAGTTTCTTTAGTGGATTATTGAAATCAGCAGGTATCATGATGCCTGAGACACCACAAGCACCCGAGCAAGGTTCACCTTCCAGTATTGCAGACCAATCGGGTGGTCTTGGAATGCCAGATACGCCAACACCTTCACCATCCAGTTTGCCACAGGAAAGAAATCAGGGTGGTGAAGTCTTAAAAACAACACAACCAAAGAGAGCACCTCAACGAGATTCTAGATCTGATACCAGTGCAGCAAGAATAATTTTTCCCAGAGTTGCAAATAAAACAATCAAGAATACCAAAGCATATCAAAAGAATGTTATTAAAATGGGGGAGATTGTAAAACTCCTCAAGATGAAGAGAAAGACATCATCTGGTGGCATACCTAGTGGTCCTAATCCTCAAAGAAGTGCAGATAATGCTCCTATTGCAACTGGTCCAATCAAACCAGGCGGAAGACTTGATTTTATAGGTCACGGTGATGGTGCGACTGGATCATTAGTAATGACTGATGCTGCTGGTAAAAAGATAGGTTCTTGGGAAGCAATCAGTGGCGTGTATAGAACTGCAAATGCATCACAGAGTGAAAGGAAAAACGTATCTGGAACTCTCAACCCATTACCCGATGGAACATATCCACTTCTAGGGTTTGCAAAACATGGATATGTTGATGGTGTTGGTAGTTGGTCTACTTACATTAATAATATGGCTGGCGCTATTGGTAGAAGAAGTCAGATATTAGTTCATAATGATATTGGAAGTAACGGAACAGCGGGTTGTGTTGGTGTAGAATTGGGTGGTAGATCTGGAACAGAAGCAGAGAAGAAATTCTTAGCAGCATATGAAGCAACAAAACCAACATCAATTAATGTGGCTATTGGTAAGGGTAACAAAGCATCGAAACCTAAAGTAAGTGCTGATAATATTCCCATTCCTCCGGGTGCTAATGCTCCCCAGGTTGCAATGGTGATTCAACCAGTTGTGAAAGAAACCACAAAGGAAGTTCCTGTTCCTGTTTCATCTGGTGGTGGTCAATCTACCTTAAATAGTAATACGAGTAATAATTACTTCGATATAGGATAATGCCAGCACCAGCAACGCAACCAGCAACATACGAAATATTTCAGATTATATCTGCCGATGGTAAGAACACTGTCGATCTTTATAATGCACAGTTTAGAGTAATTTCATTTGATATCTTTGAGAATATTCTATCACCATATATTACTGGTAAAGTTTCTATTACTTCATCTGGTAGTGCGACCAAAGAAGAGAAGACTAATAGAATGACATCACTGAGAACTGGTTTACCAGTTACATCAGGATGTAAGTTAAGAGTGAAGATTCAACCAAAACTTGGTAAGACGATTGATTACTCACGGACAGAAAATGATTACACTGTGCTTCATGTAGATAAGGTAGCGACTGCAAAGGACTCTACATCAGAAATTTTAGAACTATCATTCACTAGCAACATTGCTATAATGAGTGATACAAAGAGAGTTGTAGAAAGATTTGATGCTAGAATTTCAGACTCAGTTACTAATATTATTGATAACTATCTTGAAGTTGGTTCAGATAATGTAAATGTAACTCAAACACAAAATAGTTCTTCTTTTAGTGGCAATCAAAAAAGACCACTAGATTTAATCATTGACATGGCATCAAAGTCGGTTCCAAATGGTAAGGCTGCTAATCCAGGATACCTATGTTATGAAACAATTGGTAAGTTTAACTTTGTTTCTTTTGATTCTATCATCAATCATGATCCCGAGTTTGAATATAACTTCAATGGTGTTCTTATAGGGACAGAACAAAAAGGTGATGATTCAAATAATTTTAAGGCTGCTGAGATGACAGTGGTCAAGGATAATAACTTACTTGAAAATATTAGGTCTGGTGTATATGCATCTAAGAGTATCTTTTTCAATCCTCTTACGCAAGAATTTACAGAGATTGATATATCAGTTGTTGATGGTAAGTTAAGTCAAGATCCTAACTTTGCAACCTTGGGAGAGAAGGCAAAGACACCTAGAATATTAGAAGAAGGATTCAAAAATAGTAAGAAGATTCACAGAATTAACACTGCTGTTATTGATACTGGTGCTGATAAGGCAAAGGTTGGTCTTAAGGATACTAACAACGATCCAGAACTTTATGTTGCTGCTGTGGGTGTTAGATATAATCTGATGTTCTCACAAAAAGTTCAAGTGACAGTTCCTTGTAATACTGACTTACATGCTGGTTCTAATATTAAGATGATTGTGGAAGATACATCAGAGAATAAAGAACAAGGACCAGATCAGGTTAGAAGTGGTAAATACATAGTACAGGCATTAAGACATCATTTTGATGGTGAAAGATCTGTCACTTCTATGATGCTTATTCGTGATTCTTACGGACTACACTTTACTAAAACAAGCTAATGTCAGCAGTCAATAATTACGGAAGTAAAGATAATAGATGGATTGGAAGAATCCTACCATTTGAGTCCCAGAAAGAACAGATGGGTGGTAACTCTCGTGGCAATAGATATCGTGTTGCCATCATGGGAGTCACACCATTTGTTGGTGGTATCAGAGATGAGGATGTAACATTTGCTGACGTAATGTGTATTGGTGGTCTTGGTGGTGGAGGGCATTTTAGAACAGTCAAGTATTCACCAGGAGAAGTTGTAGTAGGATTTTATTGGGATTTCCCTGAGAATCAACAACCAATGATAATGGGGGGTGTAGGTAGGACTGCTGGTATCAGGTATGGTTCTGGTAGATTTGATGCCAAGACTGGATTCGTTGGTAGCATAACACCAGGAAATCTTATGGGGAGGCATGAGTCTAATGAGCAGCAAAATGATTGTCTTCCATTAGCAAAACCAAATGGTGATAAATCAAAATCAAGACAACAACCTGCTGCAGCAGGACAATTAGGAGTGCAAGGTCCAGCAAGAGTTAATCCATTACCACCTCCTCCTGTTCCACAAGATCTTCCTGTAAGTCAACAGACATTTGGAACTCCTGGTGTTGGTGGTCTGCAATAAATATTACAGGAGGATAATATATGAGCTGTCACAATACAGATACTAATAACGCTGGTCAAACTATAATTCTTGCAGATCCCTGTAAGGATAATTTCTTTGCGGAAACAGAAGCACACTTAGAGAGATTCTTTGATAGAATTACACAACCAGGTGTTGCCGCACTTAATCTATCAAATGACCTTAGAAACACTGCACAGGTTATTGCAACTGGTTCTAAGAGGTTTATAAATTCTATCACAGGTTCTCTGCGAGATAAACTAGAAGAAGTAATCAAGTCTGGGTTATCTGCACTTGCTAATACCATTATGGCAGGAGCAAGCAATACCTTTGCTGCGCTAGAAGAAGTAATCGGAATTCATAGTTCTCTGATTGATCCTGTTAAAGGATTATTTGATGGTCTTGTATGTGCAGCCACAAAGATATTTGACTCAATGACTAATGTGGTCACTGACTTATTGGTTGGTGCCATGAATAATGCAGTTAATGCTCCTGTCTGTGCTGTTCAAGATTTTATTGGTGCTATGACCAAGAGAATCGTTGATGGTATTGATTCTATCGTTGGTCCATTATTAGATCCTATTCAGAAAGTTTTAGAGACAACTTTCAAGGTCAAGGACTTTATTCTTGGTGCAGTAAATACTATCAGAAAGATTCAGAACTTCTTTACCTGTGGTGAAGAAATTAAGTGTCGTGCAACCACAAAGTATAAGTTACATACAGGACCCAGAAAGAGTGATAATCAACAGGATAAAAAGTTCAATGAGATATTCAGTGGTGCCGCTATTTCAGAAGGAGCACAAAATCTTGTTACAGACTTCGAGAAACAGTATGGTAAATGGAACTTGTTTGGTGCACCTTTAAGTGAAGCCTCTTCCCTCCAACCCTGCAATTCTGGTAATCCGTTCAAGTGTGGAACGCCCACTGTTGAAATTTTTGGTGGTGATGGATTCAATGCTGCTGCTGAAGTTATTCTCGGAAGAGTCATAGAAGATGTAGATGAAGAAGACATCGTAGGTGGCATTGAGAGAACTGCTAGTATCGTTGGAGTAAAGATAACTAATCCTGGTGCTGGATACACTAGAGCGCCTCTGGTAGCGTTCACAGATAGTTGTAACAGAGGGTATGGTGCCTATGGTAAAGCAAATATTGATGTGATACCCACATCACCTACCTATGGTCAAGTTACTAGTATCTCTATCATTAGTGAGGGTGAGAACTATCCTGCTGGTGATCAAGAACCAGTCTATCTTGTTGATGTTGTTGTTGATGATGGTGGACAAGACTATGCAGACACTGATACTCTAGTTGCCAAGCATTGTGGTGACCTAACTATTGTTGATGGTCGCATTACTAAGGTTGATGTTACTAATCTATGTCGCTTTGATGACCTAGCAGACCTAACTATCAACAGTGAGACTGGATTTGGTGCTGTATTGAGACCCATTATGTCAACTGATATCCCACCAGTCTTACAAGGTGAACTGGTTCAAGTAATAGACTGCATATACCCAAAATAAGATATGACTGAAAAACCTCAAAACAGCCAAGTAGTAGACTCATTTGGACCAGATCTTTTAATATCCACTGGTAATAATAGACAAGGTGTAGGTGGTGCAGAAGCGGCATCTATAAAGATGACCAATGATTCTGGTGAGAGATGTACTTTCAAACACCTAGAGTCTAGTTTAACTAGACTTGAATCAGAAGGTATGCTAGAAGTCACCGTAGGTGAAAAATCAAGTGAAGGACCTTCTATTATTCTTCATACACCCAACGGCGACCTTGATATTTCTGTAAGAGATGGTTTCATAGCATTGAAAGGCACTAATATAGTTTTAGATGCTGCCGATTCTATTGTAATGAAGGCATCAAAGATACAGATTGGTGATGATAAACAAACCCAACAAGTAGTATTAGCAGGACAAAAAATTGATGGTGAATGTAAATCTGGAAATCTAGCAGATGTATTAAAATCAAGTTCTACACTTCTAGCTTTCAGTGGTTCACCTGCGTTAGATTTAGTTAGAAAATCTCTTGGATTAGGATAATGGTAAAAAGTTTCAAGGCAGATTTCTCACAGAGTGGATCAAGTATTCTTGATGATGTATATGTTCGTGGGTGTTTATATATCAACGGTGATTGTGGTATCATATTCCAAGACGCCTCAGATCCTAGTAAACAATCAAAACTTGTAGTTAGTAAAGGAACACTTAAACTTGAAAGGTTTGTACAACCAGGTACAAGTGGTGGTTCAGGTAGTTCTGGAAGTTCTGGTAGTGATGGTGCTAGTCAGATTGTTACAGTAACTCAAGTGGGTTATGCTGGCACCAATCACATTACAGTAGACAATAGTAATAATATCTCTATCGGCACAATGAGTAATGCTCACGGTACTAGATATATTAGTACTTCACTACCACCTGCTAACCCTAGTTACTGTGTAGATGGAGACATTTATTATTATACTGGAGATGATTGATGCCTGGTGTATATGTTGGAGTTGGTTGCTCCTTTGTTAAGGCAAACAAAGTATTTGTTGGTGTAGGTTGTAGTTACGTAGAAGTTAATAAAGTCTATACTTCAGAAAATTGTAATTGGAAAGTTGTCCACGAGGCAGGTGGTAACGGATTCAGAGCTCTTGTTGGTACTGGAGGAGCAGCTGGTCAAGGTCTTGATGTAACCTGGAATAGTCGTAGGGCTATTGTTGCATTGTCTGATGACACTGTTGCATTTGCAGTGAATGAATATGATCCTTCTGTTGCTGCTCATAGCTCAACACTTATCAAGTTAACCGCTAAGGGTGAATCAGAATGGCAGAGAAAATCTGATAGGCTTAATTCAAGTGTTACATGGACAGGTAAAACCACATGGCAACTAAGAGCTGACTCTGGAGATAACATATATCAGTTGGGAACCGCTTATGCTCCAAGTGGTCAGAATAAATCTGCTAATTGGATTCAAAAGATTACTGCTAATGGAACATATCAGTGGGATCGCACCCACGGCAATCAAACTTTAACTGGCAATATGGCAGCTGGTGGAACTAATCAACTTCTTGATTTAGCTTTCAATGGTTCAACAGGAAGTGAAGAAGATACTTTCCAAGTAGAAGGATACAGTAACTATTCGTATGGATGGCCCAGTCAAGGATTCTTTACGACTTGTTCCACATATAACTCTAATGATGGTTCATTAGTCAGTTATAGACTTTATGGTAGTAGTGGTGGAACTGGTAATGCTAATGGAAATAATGTAGGAAGAGAGATTGTAAGACTTGGTGATAAGATTTACTCTGCTAGTTCTTATGCTGGTCATAAATGTGCTTCTCCTAATGGTCCTTGTTATCATGTCTCTAACGTATACCGTAGGTCATTAGATGGACAAACCGTTGATAGTAATGGTGGTGGAAGAGTAGATGTTAATAGCACTAGTTATCCTTTACCTTCTACTGGATGTGTGAATAGCAACTACGATGAAACTTATAATTATCCAATCTTGATAACTTATTATCAAAATACGCAGAGGTATCCAGCACCTGGTGCAAAAAACTATTTCTTTTTCTACAAGACAGATCTTGATTTGACAGATATATTAAAATATGAACTTACTGGTCCGGCTACTGCTGCTACTAATACCGATCTTACAAATATTGGCGGAAATGGTGTGGTTTGGGATTCATCTAATAATCATATCTATTTCATGCAGGGTCATATAGATTTTAATGAACTCTCCATCATTCAGTTTGATGTTGCCACTGGAACTATACAGAATCAAAATAGATTCAGACTCACAAACTCAAATGATAGATTGTATAATGATACCACTAATGTTGGAGCATTAGTAATGACATCAGATAAGTTTTATATCATGGGACAGACAAATAGATTTGATAATACTGGTGTTTCTAAAGCTAACCAAGTATTTGTATTACAAGTTCCCAAAGACCTCACGAAAGGTTTTGGCGACTATGGTGATAATCTGGTATATGAAGCAAGACCTGCTAATGACCTTTATACCTTGAGTTCATCAACAGCAAGCCTTGGATACGGTGGACCTGGTGGCAGTTACTACTGGCCAGTCCCTCAGACAATGACTAATGTGACGCAAGATGAGAACACAACTCCCACAGCAGACAATATTCCAGTTGGCACACTCAAACAAAAGAATTGACACCGCTTGACGAACCTGCTATAATATGGGAGTAAATCAATCAGACCTATGACTGAAGAGTACGTGACGAGTTGTGTTGTGGACATGAGCAACAAGACCATTCACATAGAATCCAACGAAGGTGATGAAAAGACCGTTGTATGTGAAACCGTTGATCAGTTTATGAATGTACTAGAAGTTGTTCGTGCATCTTGCACAGAAGATATGATTACCTACGCACCACTCTAATGGAAATTTTTACAATTGAAGAAGCACAAGAACGGTGGGAAGAACTCGTTGAGCGTGCTGAAAATGGAGAGCATATTGGTATCGTCAAAGAGGATGGTACAGCAGCAGTGTTAATGCCCTCAGATGATGAGATGCATCGAATATATCGTTACGAGAATAACGAAGCATCTTAATCATCGGGGAGTGTCGCATAAAGGTTAATGCGCCCTGCTTATAACGGGGTCATCCAGGTTCAATTCCTGGCATTCCTATTGCTCCATTAGCAATCTGGTGAATGCAGCGAACTCATAATTCGCCTGAGGCGTGTTCGATCCACGCATGGAGCAGATTGGGACGGTGGTGGAATTGGTATACACAACAGACTTAAAATCTGTCGGCAGTTTGCCTTGAGGGTTCAAGTCCCTCTCGTCCTACTATATAAAGTAAAGCTAAAATGAACCTAATTGATAGGATTGAAGAGTTAGCAGAGACTTTACCCAGACCAGCATACAGTGTTGCTGATGAGACTGGGAATGCATATGTAATCCAATGGATGTTGGAAGACGGATTACAAGTAAGGCAAGATGAATATGGT
>Ga0209645_1001345_pt1 | contig 12343 bp, 19 predicted proteins | sample ETNvirenome_6_30_FD_184070 | JGI IMG/M metagenome (GOLD analysis project Ga0209645, IMG submission 184070) | Marine viral communities from the Pacific Ocean - ETNP_6_30 (SPAdes) (version 2) | ecosystem: Environmental > Aquatic > Marine > Oceanic | place: Pacific Ocean | collected 2013-06-19
CCATTCCTCAAAACCAATCTCTAATGCTTTCAACTGCACCTTACAAGAAGATAGAAAGCCTTTAGCAACTCCTACCTTTAATCTAGCTTGATACAGTTCTTCTTGATTCTCTGCATAAGTTTCCTGTGCAGTGTTGGTTTTATGACCTTCTGACATTGCTTTAGTCTTTAACAATGCAAATATCTTTTTAACATCTGCTTCAGTCTTAAACAATTCATATTCAGCTTTCTCAATTACTGGTGCAAGACTTCTAATCTCTTGCATCCAGTTTTCTTGTTGCTGTTCATCCATTATCTTTACCCCACTTACACTTAATAATGTCTTGTTTGTTCTTTGCCCAAGTATCGTGCCACTCCATACCATAGAAAATTAATATGCCTATTACATTCATTAAGACAAAGATTCCCAGTCCTAAAATAATTACTTCAATCATAATAGTCTGTCTTTACTTTTTTGGTTTCTTTTCTGCCTGACAAAAACTTGTCTTGTGTAAAGACAACTCTCTGATTCCCCTCTATCCTAGATTCAAAGTAATGATACTCTTGCATTGAGTCTAACTCTTCTTCTGATAGTTCTTTTTTTCTTATGTCAAGTAGTGATCTTGTGTACGGATACGCCATTTGTAATCCTCCCCTCAATTATATCAATCAGTTCAGAAAGTTCTGAATGAATTGCATCTTGGTTTCTAAGTTCTAAGTATTGCATCAAAACCTCATGTGCTTTGTCGCCATACTCACCCCTAAGTTCTGCTATCAAATCTTGGTAAGCAGACAGGAATTGGAAAAATATATACTCGTCTATATTATTTTCCAACTCCATTACGTCTTCTTTAGTTCCTAACATACTAAAAAGGAATGTCCTCGTCTGTAAAGTTAGATTCTGTTTTAGGCTCTTCCTGTTTCTTTACGATAGGAATATCCATTCTTGTATACTTATAGTCTTTACCATTCTTGGAAGTCCTATCCCATAAAGCTACTCTTAATTCAGCAGTCTGCCCTTGCTTTACCTTCTCTACTAAATCTTTTAGTAGTTCTTTGGGTATCTCAACAGTTCCTGTCCAATCAGGTTGCTTTTCGTTTTGCTTATAATCATTAGTGAATATAGCTCCGTCACACTGCACTTTATCCATTACTCTTCTCCTTGTTTTAATTGTGCAACTAACTCTGCAAAATGTTTTGCTAATTCATCATGCAGACCCTTAAAGTTCTCTTTGATATATGCCATATCTTGAATGTTAGCCTTCCAAAGACTCTTGATTTCTTTTTCATTAGCAAGACCTTTGCCTATGTTTTTCATGCCCTCAATCTTTGCCTTCGCCCAGTCTTCATCTTTAGGCTGATGTTTATCCTCTTCAGGCTCTGCCTTTGGCTCTTCTTTAGGCTCTTCCTTCTTGACCTCTTCTTTGACTGGTTTATCTTCTTTTGTGTCGTCAGAAGGAGGCAAGTCCTCACCACCATAAATGTAATGACCCAAGCCAAACATAGCCAAGCACTTAACAAGACAACGCATCTTAGTATCGCTTACCTGTCTTGAATTAGGATTCTCAACTGCATTGTTCTTGTAGTCCATTACTGGTAGCCACATTTCCCTAATCAAGTTTCCTATCTGCACTCTGCATCTAACTTCAGCAGTTCCGTCAGGCATCTGCACATAAGGAATACCTGTATCCTTTTGCTCATAAAATCCAATCTTAGCATCAGGATAGTGTTGCATAAGAATACCCCATGCCCACGCCCATGATAGATAAGATAGATTCATCTTCTTTTCTATGTGGTCGCTACAATCTATCTTTGATAGCGTATCCCACACATCTTTATAGCTAAGTTCTTTAGCCATTTTTTACCTCCTCTTGGTATTGATTACAAAATTCAGCAACATTACAGTAATTGCCTGTGCAACGCATACACTCTCCTAGAGAATGTTCTATTGACACGCCTGTAAGATCGCCCTCTTCAATGTACTTCTCAGCATCCTCAAGACTAGGTAAAACCCTCAATGCAGTTTTCCTACCTTTCTTCATTACTCTGTAAGTATCATCCTTCTTCCACCTTTCCTCGTCAGAACACAAGGGAAGTACATCATTCATCAAAGCATCTAACTCTGCCTCTTGATGTAGTGAAACTCTTTCTTTAATAAACTTGTCTTGTTCTTCAAACGACCACACTGGAATGTCAATCGTTGTGATTGCACTCATTGGATAATCACCCCCACGTCTTTGACGTTCACGCTTGTTCCAGTCTCGTGCCACTGCAATAATATTTAACTGGTTAATATTTTCTCCTGTGTTGACTTTGTGTAGCCAAGCATAACAATTCAACTGCTGTTCCCACTCAGCTTTACCACCTTTCATTGCAGATATGATTGTCCACACAGAAGTGACCTTGTAATCTTTTAATGTGTTCTCGTCTTTTGCCAAGCTATCAGTTTGACCACTGATTGACCACCCCCCAACATCAGCAAAGTATCTTTGCTCTGTAACAGTATCCTCATGGTTTTCATTCGCCCTTTCTAATACTGCATGAATACCTTGCCCTAACAACTTCCATACCTCATCAGAATAATCAACTGTAATCTGCTCATCATAGGTGCTGTTGAGCAATCTAATTCTTGGAGGTTGTAATAAGCCAGTCACGGAAATAACAGACTTACCTTTTGAATACTGGTCGTTTTTGATTGCCCTGATAATCTCTACAGGTACATTATGCTTATTGGTGTACTTCAACTACTTAGTTCTCCATATTCCAATACCTGAACCACCTATCATCTTAATAAGTTTGTCAGTATCTATCTGCCTAACTGTAAATTTTTTATTTGGGTTTTTGTGTGTGTATCGTAAGACAAAGTTTCTAATCGTCTTATGCTCTTCCCTTACTTTTACTCTAGGCATAGCAACTAATATCATTTCATCCACCTCTAAAGCATCCATATCAATGTCATACTTTCTTGGTTTACCTCTGCCTTTTGGTAAGGGTACACCCTTCTTGATTTCAAACTCCACGCTATACCTCCTTTAAATATTGTGATACATCTTTGGATATTTGATCTGCTTGATTGGTTAAATCTTTAGCAGTCCTTTGCATTTCCTCCGCCCTCTTAACAATCTCTTTAGCTGTTGCAACTAAAGTTTCAGCTTTAAATACCTTGATGTCAGATGATTTTGAATTGATAATATTAGTTATCAATGTTGCTTTGTTGATATCGTATTGTTTATGAATTTCATCCAATACATCCCACTTATCTTCAGGCAATTCTAAAGTAACGTTTCTTCCCATATTCCCTCTCAAAATTAATATTACTTAATGATGTTAAGATGAAGTGTTGCATTTGTCAATAAGATTATTTAGTATAGACAAAGATGAAACAGACAAGTATTGAGGAACAAAAAATAGATAGTCTTATACTGAAACAAGCAGTAAGAGATTTAGCTTCTAAAAAAATTGATCTGTCCAGTCAAGCAGAAAACTACTTTCAATCCAGTGACTTTATTGATCTATGCCATAGATTAAAAATAGATTCAAAACTATTGCAAAAAGCCATTAAAAGAATGGAGGAGTATCCTATTCTATCCAAGAAAAAGATTGCTGATGAGATAGCGAGAATGATTGATAAGAGTTTTATGCACTTAGATAGCTATTAGTAGGTACATACTAGGAGTATTTACTTACTAATAATTTTAATTAGTAGGTTACTACTAAGTAGTAAGTATATACATAGTATGGAGGTTTAAAATGTATGTCAATGAAAAGGTTGAAAATTCAATAGCAAATTTGCCACACGGACAACACAAAGTATCTTGTCCTGATTGTGAAGGCACTAGAAAAAAGAACAGAAGAGACAAGCCTCTTTCTGTAAATGTGGATGATGAAAGGGCAGTGTATAACTGTCATCATTGTGGGAGTAATGGAGTAATACCAAAAGGGAGAAAATTTAAAATGGAGGTAGTCAAAGATAAACCAGTGGCAAAAAAAGTCACTGCACCAAAATTAGAAAAAGACGGAGAATCAGCTAAGTGGTTGGAAGATAGAGGGATATGCTTGCAAACAGCAATCAGGTCTGGGGTTGTACCAGCTCAAAAGAAATATAAACCAGTCATAGGTTTTTCCTTCGTTGACGACAAGGACAACGTGGTTGCCATGAAGTATCGCAGTGCAAATGGTGAGAAGATGTTTTGGTGGGAGGGAAGTGTCAACAGGTTGTGGGGTCTGAATCCTAAAGATGAAAACCTTAAAGACATTGAAGATACCATTGTCATAACAGAGGGAGAAATGGATTGTTTGGCTATCAAAACAGCCTTTAAAGACTATGCCAACATAGAAGTTTACTCAGTACCCAATGGTGCACCAAGCAAAATCACAGACAATAAGATAGACCCTAGCGAAGACAATAAGTTTAAGTATGTATGGGAGGACAGAGAGAAGTTTGAAGGTGTATCTCGCATTATCTTAGCAACAGATAACGATAACGCAGGTGATGTATTGGCACATGAATTAGCAAGACGATTGAATATAGCAAGATGCTATCGCATAGATTACAAAGGACATAAGGATAGTAATGATGTTCTCATGGTTGAAGGTGCTGAAACGTTAAGAAAGCAAGTCATAAACGCAGAGCCTATCCCTTTACATGGACTCAACAGCATAGACCATTACCAAGATGAGTTCCAAAATTTGTATGAGCAAGGCAAACCTAGAGGAGTTACAACAGGTTTCTCAAACGTTGATTCTCTCTTTACCCTCGCCACTGGAAATTTATTTGTTGTGACTGGATATCCAGGTGACGGCAAGTCAGCTTTTATAGATCAACTTATTGTAAACGTTGGCAGAACGTCAGGTTGGAAGACCTGTTTCTGTTCTTTTGAAAAGCCACCTAGCTTACACGCAGTTCAACTTGCACAAGTATTGACTGGTAAACCTTTCTTTGAAGGGCAGAATCCTCGTATGTCACAAGAGGAGAAGGACTTTGCTGAATCATGGATTAAAGATCACATCTTATTCCAAGACTATCTTGGCGGTGAATTACCCACGATAGATGCCATACTTGAAAAGGCTCAATCAGCAGTGATGCGTAATGGTATTAGGTGTTTGGTCATAGACCCTTACAACTTCATCCATAACGACAAACACACTGGTTTAGAAACAGATATGGTCAGTGAAATGCTAACGAAAGTACAACTGTTCGCAAAACAGCATGACGTTTTGGTATTCTTTGTGGCACACCCAACAAAGCCATTTGTAAGAGACGGAAAGAAAAACGTATGTACTGGCGTTGACATAGCTAAATCAATGGCATGGTTTAGTAAAGCAGACATGGGAATGACAGTCTACAGAGGAGACGAAGGAGTAGAGATTCATTGTTGGAAATGTCGTTGGGGTTGGAATGGTAGTTTAGGCAGTGTAAACTTAATCTTTAATCCTGTTAATAATCAGTATGACCAAGCAGAAGTTATTGCAGACAATTACGACTGGGATTTCTAATCTTCAGTTAAACGAAATAGGTAATGCTTACTTACACAAGCACAATAAAGTAGGCATTACTCCAATCAAAAAAAGTAGACAGGGCAGAGCCATTGTCTACGATCAACATCTAATCGACAGACTCTTTATCGACAGTCATATAGACGAACAACAGCATAACGTATTAAACAAATACTTAGAAATCATATCTAAAAGTGGTTGCTTCACACCATCTTGTTCCCCGAAGCCTGAAAAAATATTTACAGGTCAATCTTTTTCTGGGTCTTCTCCTCGTGCTGTGATATTAATTAAAGTGCAAAGACATCTGCAAGAAGATTTGGGTCATAAAAACGAATCAAGATTGTGGGAACTCTTTGTATCAAACCCTAAAAGAGTTAAAGAAAGGGATGTGAAATTGGTTGTTGCTAGTAGTGATAGTCTAATGACTTATTGGTTTATTGGGAATCAGAGTCCTGTTTCTTTGTTTCAACAAGCCCTGTCAAACCCCATTTAGGCTCAACTGGTGTTGAGTGTATTACTACCTCTTCCTTTTCAACATGATCGTCAACTGTCACGTTCTTAGCATCTGCCAACGAATGTATCATATGAATTATTTGCTTGTTTAGTGATCTGCTTTCCTTTCTAGCCAAGGCATGAGCAAGTTTATAGGTGTCCTCAGAGCATCTAATGAACAGACTTTTGTGTGACATCTTCTGAATCCTCGTAAATTATTGTTGGTGTATTGTGAACTTTGCCTACTGCTACACTTTCACGACCCACTTGCCAAAACTTACCCTCTTGTAAAGTCTCTATAGCGTGAGATAGATAATGCTCATTAGCCATTAATAAAGGATGATCTAACAAACTAATAGCAAAGGTCATGGCATCAGTCTCTTCTTTAAAAACCCATACAATGTGTTTCCATTCGCCAACAGACCTGTATTTATCTTCGGTATCCATATCAAAAGTGTGTCTAATAACAGCGTACATTCAATAATTGTAAGCGAAGTGCTACCAAAATGAAAGCATAAAACACAAGATATAGTGTCTAATAACCCCCCCACCACAAGATGTAGTAGCTCAAAAAAGAAATATTTACCAGTCATCTCCCTGCCCTGCCAACAAAATATTTACCAGTCAATGCTTCGATCCTCTGGAAAATTTCAATCGACAGTCTACTAATACTTTTTACAGACGAAAAAAAAGGGAAGACTTTTACATCTTCCCTTCTAGGTTAGGTCTACTAACTTATCAACAAGGACTGGAGGTTTAAAACCTTGTTGCAAACATACAGTGGTATAAATATAGCTTAACCGATTGCATAACGCAATAGTTATCCACAAGTAATTAACAATTTATCCACAGGTATTTCACACCCTCATTTGACCAGTAAATATTTAAAAATCCCCCAGTACGCAAAATGTGAACAACTACTATCACGCAGACGCAAGTCAAAACATATACCAGTTAATATTTTTTTTTAACGTCCTCTCGGAGCTTCGCATATCCACTTTTCTTTAGGCGAAAAAAAAGGCGATAACCACTAATTAAAGTAGCTATCGCCTATGACATTTTTTTTGGGTAAGTTTGTCAGACTTACTGCTATCCATATTGATTGCCTGTTATTTATCATTAGCATTTAATATTTAATTTGCTCGACAACTTGCACTCTAGCAACTGGCAAGAAATGGTTAATCATCCAGTTCAGGATAATAGTTATCAGTCTTTTGCCTATAACCATAAAAACCTTTTGACTCATCCTCACGAACAACATAGTAATAACCATTGCTAACGTATCCATTGTATTGAATATCATCAACAACACATTTTCCAACTTTGTGAGAGTTAGATAATTTTTTGCTCTCAAGATAGCAAGGATTATCCATAAAGTAAGTTATAACTTTTTTCATCTTGAGTTCTCCTCACTTTCAATTTTTGATAACCAAGCATCAAAGTCTTGCCTTAATTGTTCAGGCATATCATTGAGTAAGACTTGCATTTTTGGATTGTTACTCCACTCCACTAGAATTTGTGTAGCAACAATTTTTTTATTCTCTTCCATAAAACCTCCAAGTTTTAATTAATTTATTAAAGTTCCTGTTTCGCCTATTTTTAGGCTCATCAGTGAAAAACACCCATTTTTCAGACAAAAACTCCAAAATCGACTTCACTAGATCACGTCTATTGCATTAAAACGAAGTGGGTAAGGGTCTAGCATAGGCTAGATTACCCTACCCTTAAATCGATCATACGTTAATGAAACTCAGAAACATTGACGTAAACGTTCTGCCCAAAAGGAAATTCAGGGTCATACTCATAACCATTATGAGTAATCGCCCAAACAACAGGAACGTCAGGCTCAACATCTTTACTTACATCCCCATAGGCATCAGTAAAGTAGATGAAGGCACATACGTCTTGAACATCATCAGAGTAATCATTGAACAAGTTAAATGGAGGGTCAAATTCAGTTCCCCCTCCACCTCGCACTGTGAGTTCTATATCTTCCCCAAGGGATAGATCATAAACATCCCACCATTCGCCCTCATTATTTTTTCTAACTGTGGTATCGCAATAGCAAACTCGCACCTTATCAATGTTGCAAGATTCACATATCGCTTGAAGTTCCTCAGCAAAAATATTGAGTTCAAACTGTGACACACTTCCGCTAGTATCAATGGCAACTGCTAATTCCCCACCTGTATTAGAACGTATCCTACTTGGAAGATTAATACCTCGCCAAGCATGACGTTTATTTAATCTAGACCATGATTGATCTGAATTAGTAATTGAGGTTAGAAACTCAGACAGCAAGTCCTTCCAGTTTATCGAGCCACCTTTTACAGCATCAACTCGACCACCCATTGAGGATGTTCCATTAAGACTTGCGATCTTATCAGCAAAAAACACTTGCGATCTGATAGTGTTGGATAGTTCCTCCTTGGCTTGTTCGCTAAGTGGATTGCCCTCTTCGTCTTGAGCATCCAAGACCTCGCCAACAAGTTTAGGAATAGCAGAGTATTTATCTCCACCTTCAACACCTTCATTATTGCCCTCGCCTTGATTCGCCTCAGCAATAGCCAATCGCAAGGCATCATCATTCGTATCAAGTTCTCGATAAACCTGTTCAGCAGTCCACCTATGATATTTATAATCTATTAAACCGCCTTCAGGTAAATCCATGTTCAGATCAAACTGAACATAGGCATTGATGACATAATCAGTAGCAACGTTCCATAAAGCATGATTTCTATTGCCACGTCTTAATGGATGTTCCCATACAACGTGCATAGCCTCATGGATTAATACTGCTTGAATCTCCTTATCACTAATGTCTTTAACAAATTTAGGATTCCAAAGTATCTCTTTGCCATTGGTAGCCATTGTTTCACATTGGTCAGTTTCTACTAACTCAAGATTTAATAACATACTGGCAATGCCAATATCGTTTTTCATTAATCTTGATCTAGCTTGTAAAACTCTATTCGTCATTGTGACCCCCAAGTTTTTTAAGCATCCCACTTTTCAATGGGTCAATAGCTTTTTGAAGATCATCAGCAACTTGCTTTCGTTTCGTATCGCCAATATCAGTATCATCCCTTAAAGAATCCACACTGTTTATAGTAGACAGAACACTAACCAAATTTGAATGTGCATCAGCTATATCAGGGTCATTGCCTAAAACATCTTTGTTGACGTTAGGAATTACCTCAACTGCTTTTCGCAATTTATCAAAACTTGAATCCTTAAAGAATCCACCGCCTTTTGTGTTGGGGTCATAAGTTTTCAGTTTGTCTGATATGTGTTGCACTTGCTCAACTAAGGCATCAACAGTAGTTTGAAAAATAGCCTTAACATTTTTGCTTAGACGTTTTTCAGCATCCTGTTCAATTCGTTTCCTTAGATCAGCACTAACGTTTAATCTGATATCGTTGCTATAACTAGGTATTAAAGATATCTCAAAATCAAATTTGAATTTACCTTTAATATCATCAACATCAGGATAATCAGCAAAGTTATAAGCATCTCCCAAACTGTCTTTAGCATCATCAACTAAACTAGGATATCGCTTACAAAAATCATCCACTTCTTTAAAGAAGTCTTGTTTAGCAACATCAATAGCTTTTTGCAGTTCGTCTAATTGACTGTTTGGACATAATCGCCACCCACTGATTACCTTGTTATCGTCATTAGCAGAATTATCATCCCAAGGTAAAGTCAGAGGATAGTAATACTCATTCCTCACCTTATTAATAATCCTTCTAAAATACTTATTGGCATCAAAACCAACAAGGTGTTTAGCAACGTGTAGAAGTTTCTCATCACTGGCATTAGTAATGTCAGCTAGATTAGTTCTTAAACGTTTATCAGTTTTAATGCCACTCCAAAACTTAGTAGTAAGTCTCACTAAAGTAGCATTTTCATTCAACGTATTAGTATTTTCGTTTTTCATAAAACCTCCTAGAAAAATAAATACTGGTTAATAATATTTCCTATCACTAGGAAACACCTAGACTGGAAAGTGTTTGTCAAAGTAGTACCTTGATATAAGACTTTTGTTTTATCGCTTTAAGCATTTAATATTTATTTTGCTCGTCTAACGCGGTTGTACTTAAATGGGAAACCCCTTCTCCCATATACCATAGACTTCTACTCTCCAGTTTCGCCTAAATTTCATAGGCTCATCAGTAGGTTTAATACTCTAAGTCTTGATGCTCAACTTTGAATTTTGCATAGACTGAAGTATCTACTAATTCACTTCTCCTTTTTACACACTGTCTTACAAAGAACAGGCTAAATTCAGGGGTAGCAAATTGTTTGATGTAGGCAAGGGCATTACTGAAATAATCTTTTACATCAGATTCCTCAGCACCCTTAATTACATCTATAAGAGCAACACAAGTAGCAAAACATAGACCTACTTTATCAATAACATCTACTGCTTTACCTTTAACTATGTCACTCAAATTTGGAACATCATCCATAAGAGAAATGAACGTATTGAATTCGATACCTTGTATCTCTCCAATATCACATTCAGCTATCTTTTGTATAAGTTCCCTTGGTGGATTCGTCTTTAACGTATCACTTAACCTAGTCCATGCTCTAGGACTTGGTTGAGGTGTTGTCACTTTAGGGTCAAAATCATTCAACGCATTAGGTTGAAAATTAAGATACCCAACGACTCTACTATCTACGTCATTTTCTACTGCCCACTTATCCCAATCGCTAAAGTCATGTTCAAAGTTAATAAGAGAACATCTACCAACAACGTGACTAGGTAGTTTATTACTACCTGCTCGATCACTGGCTCTATTCCCTGCACATATCATTTTCCACCCTTCAGGCAAGACGTACTCGCCTAAACGTTTCTCATAGATCAACTGTCCAACGACAGCTTGAACACTTGGATGTGCTTGAGCATATTCGTCAAAGAATAAGACACCTTCACCACTTTTAGGAAGATTGCCTAAAAAGGCTCTCTTTTGTCCTCCCTCATCATCTATATAAGGAAGACCACCTAAATCAACTGATTCATATAAAGACAGTCTAAAATCAATAAATCCAAACTCTTTAGGTTTAGGATTAATTTCATCAACGACTATCTTCCTAGTATCAGCTAGTTCAGTAGCTAATTGTTTAACGACAGCAGACTTTCCAACACCTGTCCCACCTAATAGGAAAGGTGTGTTTCCACCACTTAAAACAGATTTCATAATCTGCAATGCTTGACTTGGTTTCATAATAATTTTCCTCCATGAAACAAAGTTAGTAAAAAGATTTACCAGTCAATAAAAAAATATTTTCCAGTAAATCCACCTAGACTAGACCCTCTAAAATTTGCAGTAAAAAAAGGGTCTAGTTTCGCAAGACTCTCACTTGCTCATCAGTAGGTTTATAAATTTCCTAATGTCAGCATCCAAGGTTGATCAATCTCTTCTTGGTCACCTTGATAGAGTTCTGATACTTCACTTGGATTTAAGAACGTTATATGTTTTCTAACATCCTCAATATCCAACGTTGCTGATATCTCTTCGCCTTCAGGATTAATCTTGACTATGACACCATTGCCACAAAAAGATTGATTCAGCGTATACATATCGACAACATCTTTATAGGAAATTTTGAAGTGATGTTGTTCACTTCTTAGTAATCCCTCATCGTCTAAGATCATAACGTGATCTTGGAAGTAAACAGCAGACAGTGGAGTATTGCCAACTTCTTTAGCAATATCACTGGCGACTATCTCCTTAGACTCAACAGTTTTTAATTTAGGATTAACAATAATAGTAGTAATTTTATTTTCCATAATAATTGACCCTCCAGTCAGTTTTTAATTACCTAGACTAGATAACATAATGCTATCTAGTTTCGCCAAAATCTCATTGGCTCATCAGTAGGTTTATTTATCTCCAAGCAAGACTAAATTTCTTTTCATAAAGACTATCAACAGGCTCATCTAAAAAGATTTTCCCATTAACGTTGCGAATACAATAAACGCCTTTAGTGTCTAAATCGTATTCTTTGTCATTGATCGTCAGCACTTGTTCAAAGTTCTTTTGGCTAAGATAAACAGGGTCAGCATATAGATGATAGAACAAAGTATTTAATCGTTCCCTTGTTGTAGGTGTTCCCCACCCACACATAGAAAAGACTAAATGAGATTTATTCATATTACCTATATCATTCTCCCACCATGCAATGGTGTTTCCATGTAAAACTATTTTTCCCTCTTCAGTGTAAGAGTTTCCAATAGTTCTAGACTTTCCATTTAGAAATGCTTTTGCAATATCGATTGATACTTTTCTCATTTTTTAATCCTCCAAGATTATATGTTTCTTGAATCCACAGTATGCGGATTCTCTTCAGTGTGTTAATTCACAGACACT
>Ga0209645_1001347_pt1 | contig 12341 bp, 18 predicted proteins | sample ETNvirenome_6_30_FD_184070 | JGI IMG/M metagenome (GOLD analysis project Ga0209645, IMG submission 184070) | Marine viral communities from the Pacific Ocean - ETNP_6_30 (SPAdes) (version 2) | ecosystem: Environmental > Aquatic > Marine > Oceanic | place: Pacific Ocean | collected 2013-06-19
TATTCAACTAAAGAACTCTATGAGGGTGTTTATAAAAGGATTGGCATTCCAATCGTCCATGATTTACACCACCATCTATTTTGCACTGGCGGTCAGACAAACGAGGAAGCAATCAAACTTGCTGCGAAAACTTGGGATGGTGTAAAACCTGTTGTCCATTATTCGCAGAGCAGGGCAGAGGAACATAACGATAAGAAAATTAGAGCGAATGCCCATTCAGATAATTACTGGAAAGCGGTAAACACTTATGGACAAGATGTTGATGTTATGTTAGAATGTAAGCATAAGGAGTGGGGATTATTCAAGATGCGAGAGTTGTTGAATGAACTATAAAATAATTGAAAGCACAACAGCAGACGATTTCCTTTTGGAAATGCTGAAGTTGGGTAAACCTATTGAATGCTCTTTGGTTGGTGTCTTTGATGAAGGCAGCGGCAAGCGAGGAAGTAGGCGAGAGATTGATCTGCCCCTTCACAGAGATGGCGACTATTCAGTGGCAAAAGCAATTGAGCATAGCATCGATTGGGTTGGGCTCTATTGTATCCGAGAAGGCGAAGCAACAACCCTTATTGAAGATAAAGGCGAGGTCAAAGAGATAAATTTAAAGAAGGGACAAGCAATTATCTTTGACAATAGGTTCTGTCGTCATGGTCGAACTGGCAGAGTGGGCGACCGCTTACTGCTGAGAGTTTGGATTGAAGATGAAACGGGGTGATGTAGTCCGAGTAAATGTGGCAGCATTCTGGATGGAAAATGAAGCCCCAGAATTTGAGTATGGTATTTTAGTCGAGGACTATGAACCTGTCACAAAGTTTATGAGGATCGCATTATTTAGTGATAAGATAAAAACCTTTCATGCTGGAGCAGTTCAGAAGGCAGGAAGACAAGTACAGTTTAAAGGGGCGTATTGGGAGAGGAAAGCGATGGCAGACAGAAGCAGATATAAAGTCGGTGACTTACTTGTAACCCACCCTCTGTCAGATCACATAGGCATAGTTATAAAAGTGGAGGAGGATTTTTACAAAACAAATCACGGACGAATGAATAGAATTACTATTCACTGCGAGACGATGGAGCACAAAACATTTTATTTACCAGAGGTCGCAGTAGACACTCCCTTTGGTGGAGAACCAGGATGGGTAAATCCAGATGAATATAGGTGACTTGGTTCGTTATCGCGGACCAACTGTTTATAACAGACCAAATTTAATTGGTGTCGTAATCAAAATCTTTCCTCACCAAACAGAAGGTAAGCGGAATGTAAAGGTTTATTTTGTCGATGGAAGTGAAAGATTAATCCCGCAGTTCTGGTTAATAGTCCTACATCCTATAGGTGATCCCTAGTTATTATATGGATGTAGGTGATCTTGTTATGGTGCGCTTTGCCGTCTTTCACCCAGATGGATATGGTGATTTTGGGATGAAATGGACACTTGGTGTTATCGTTAAAGATGACCAGTACCAAGCGGGACTTTACAAGGTTTATGTATTTGAATATGAACAAGAGCAGAAACTTTTTATTAATGATCTCAGACCTTTGGAAGAACACTCCACTATTTACGAGGGTAAAGTGGAGGACACTTGATGAGAGATTGGAAAATAAAAATGGTTCAAACCCACAAGAGAACTGCGGAGTTGGAAGTCACTGCTCACAGCGAACAAGAAGCAATTGAGAACGCAGAAGCCATTTTAGAACAAGACCCTGAAGCATATTGGTCCGACCACGAGATAGACGATCAATACGTTGAAGAGATGGCAGAAATCTAAATCTTTGTAAAAATTCTAATTATTATATGATAAATTTGTTTTTTGTTTACTTCATTGGTATTGTTGTAGGAATAGCATTAGATAATTTATTCTGGATAGGTTATGTAAAATACAAGGAGACGACCCATGAGCAAGAAGAAAAAAGACGCAATTAAAGATCCATGGGAGGAAATTAAAACCCTCCAAAAGAAAGTGGACGAACTTACAGACGAGAACGCTTCACTTTGGTTCCTACTGGACGAACTTGATAAAAGCGATATACACACCGAAGAGAACCAAGAAACGCTCAGAGACGCATTTGATCGCCTTCAAGAAGCAACTTTAATGATGCACAGAAAAACAGAAGAAGCATAAACTTCATACTATTTAATTAAAGCGATCTATTTCCGAGGAATAATAATGTCAAATTCAACTTCAAAATGGTTTAAATACTTAACCGAAGCAAGTGCTTTGTGTGAAGAGTGCGGTGGTATGCACGAGGGCGGTTGCCCTATGTCGGATGCTCCACACAGTATGGACAGAGAATTACATCACGACGATGAAGGTCGTATGGCAAAATCACAACTATACAAGATTGCAAAGTATGCTATGGAAATCCATGACAATATAGGCGATGATGACCAACTTGAAGGTTGGGTACAATCAAAGATTGCAACCGTGTCCTCCATGATTGGATCTGTTAAACACTACCTTGAGTATGAATACAAGAGAGGTGAACATTCAGTAATGGAAGAGGACAATGATTAAAGTTAAACTCACAGATCTCACTATTGGCATTAAATGCCCAGCAGCAACACAAGATCTAGAACTTAATACAAAGAATAGAAACAATGCTATTCAAGCAGATTACATTCAGTACGGTCCTCTAAATGTAGATGAACCCGGTGATTACTGGGAAAAGATTGCAGATCACTGGGATACAACAGAAGAAGCAGCAAAGAAATCACTTTGCGGTAATTGCACAGCATTTGACATTTCACCCCGAATGAAAGAATGTATGCCCGGTGAAACATCTGATGAAGATGGTGAGTTGGGTTACTGCCATATGCATAAGTTTAAGTGCCATTCAGCAAGAAGTTGCTACACTTGGGCTAAAGGTGGTCCAATTGAAGATGATGACATCTCAATTGATTGGCAGACAAAAGGCGAAGAAGAACAACTTGACGAAAAAAGAAAGAAAAGCAAAAAGAAAAAGGGAAAGAAAGACCGTTGCTACCGCATTGCGAAGCGTAAGTATGATGTATTTCCATCTGCTTATGCTTCGGGTGCTATTGTTAAATGCCGTCAAGGTAAGATCTGGAAAGGATTAAAAGAAGACCTCTCCAATGAAGAGGAAAAAGAACTAAAAACAATTAAGATGCAATTAAAAAAGTCTGCTGCTAAACACGCAAGACAGGCAAAGCAAGCGACAGATATTGCACAGGCATCAGATAAGTCTGCTAAATTACACAGACAACAGGTTGATACAATTGAGGATATGCTTGACGAGCGAAAGAAACGAAAGAAAGCAGGGTCCGAATCAGGAAAAGAAAGTTCTTTAAGAGATTGGTTTAAGCGTAAAGGTGCCCCTGGCAAGAAAGGTGGCTGGGTTGACTGCAATACTTGCCGTAAAGATAAGAAGTCGGGCAGAACTAAATGCAAGCCATGTGGCAGACAGAAGGGCGAAAAGAGAGCAAAGTACCCATCTTGCCGTCCAACTCCCGGTGCTTGTAAAGAGCGCGGTAGAGGAAAGAGTTGGGGCAAAAAGTCCGCAAAAGGGATGAAAGAAGGCGTGAATAATCCAGAAGTCTATAACAAGTTTATGGCTTTGATTAAAGAAGCTCTTGGCGATAAAGTCGATATTATTTATGAGCAGGATCAGCCAGAAACCAAAACAGTTATTAAGTTTCCAAAGTTCAAGATTAACGAAAAGAACTGGGGTAAAAATCTAAACACAGAAGATCGTGCAGTTATTGAGAGAATTGGTAATCAGTTGCGTGGTGAAGACCCACTTAACCGTGTTGCCTTCTTGCAGCAATTCCTTACAGAAGCAGAGCAGGTTAGCAAAGATATTACTGTTGGCGAAGTCATGGGTGCGCTCATGTTCCTTGACATCTTCGCTTCTGTTGTTTATGAGTTCAACGCATCTGTTGCTGGCTTCTTATTTGAAGCACTCTTTGCAGGAATTTTTGAGGGATTTCAGATTGATGCAACAGAGGGTGGTGGTGAAGCAGGAACCACTGACGTTGTTCTAAACGTTAAACCAAAAGGTGGCAGCGGCAAGAAAGGTGTTGAATACTCATTCAAGCTATTGAGTGACGGTAAAACGGATATTGCAGGTTCTTTCACAGATATTGTTGATGGTATTAGTAAATCCCCTGACGCAAGTGAAACCTACCTTGTTGTTTTAAAGAGTGGCGATAAAGAAAAGATTACTCTTAAGTTCTATGAGTTTGATATTAGTAAAGACAATTGGTTTGATTGGGTTGGTGCAGGGATTGCTTCAGAAGAAAAGGTTTACGAAGAAAAGGAATTTGAGTTTGGTTCAGAAGAAACACCCAAAATTGTAATGGACAATTTAGGTAAAGACCCTGTTGCTGGTAAAATAGTCGATGGTCAGTTTGTTAAAAGACCAGCACAAAGACCAGTTGCCCCACGCAGAGAGTATGAAGCACTTCCAGAGGAAGAAGTGACAGTTGTCACGCCAAAGGCAGTTCTAAAAATATCCCCATACGAGTTGAGGAATGAGGCAGGCGAGGTTCCAAAATACCTTATCACTGGTAGAAAGTACAAGATGAAAGTTGATGCTGGCACCAAGCGTGTTGTTAAACCAAGTTCAAACTTTAAGACACTTTATGCAGATTTCTTAAAGCCCGGTGGGTTTGTTGGACCTAATGGCGAAGATTTCCCAACTTACGTTGGAACCGGCGCTTACAAAAAGGATCCTGAGTTCTTTGACAAATTAAAAACTCTATCAACCTATGGTGGCGGCGCAGGCGCAGGTCAGTTTGTTGTAAGACAGAGTTACATGAAAGATCATCCTATTACAGACGGTCCAGAAATCTTAGAGTTAGATCGTGATAGATTCCAACAGGCAGCAGCAGAATACACCAATCTAATTGGCGATCAGATCTACGACATCTTCACCAAACTTAGTGAGTTGGTTGACGATGTTTCAGGTTACTTCTTAGGTGTCAAAGCATCTACAAGAAATGCATTCGCTGATAGGGCAAAGACAAAATCAAAAGAACTCGCTGAGGCAGCAGAAGAAAACTTGGTTGCTGTTGAGGATGAGGATACCACAGATAAGGCTCTTACGAAGCAAAAGTACAGAAGAATGGCAAGACAAGATCGTCAAAGAAGATCAAGAAGTGGCATGACTTTCGATGAATCAAAAGATCCAACCCTTAAAGAAAATAAAGATATCAAGTTGGTTCTAAAAAAAAATTCTGAATTGATAAAAGAGACGACTCTGAAAGAGAACCTTCAATTCCATTTAGAAAATAATATTCCAATGGACAAATCAGTTTTAAGATTTGGTTCTGCTTCACACATTAAATTAATTGCAGAGACAAAGCGACTTTGGGAACAAGGTATGTACTTTGCAACCGCAGAGGAAGAGGAATTATTCCAAACAGATATAGGTGAGCATGTTCTCTTTGAAGGTGAGGCAGTTGCTCTTGATGTTCCAATGTTAAATGAAGAGATCATCGAGGAAAAAAAGAAAAAGAAAACCCCACAGTTGGGAAAGCCAACAAGAAATACGAAAGGTAAGAAGAAATACAAAGTGTTTGTTCGCAATCCTAAGACTGGGAATATTATGAAAATAACTTTTGGTGATAAGAAGGGCGGTCTAGAAGGAAACTGGAATGATCCAGAAGCACGAAAGTCTTTCGCCAAAAGACATAAATGCGCCCAGAAAAATGATAGAACCAAAGCAGGTTATTGGGCTTGCAGAGCACACAAGTTCTTTGGCAAGAATGTGCCGGGTAGATTCTGGTAATGTTCCCCTTCAAACAGTTTGAAGAAAATGATAAACTAATCAGAGTGTTTGAGGAAAATATAGATGCCTCGGAGTTGATATGGCATCAAGATCGTGAAGACAGAACGATAAAAGTAATAGAAGCAAATGGTTGGGGATACCAACTTGATAATCAATTGCCCTTACCATTGAAGAAAGGACAGGAGTTATTTATACCAAGGATGACATATCATCGTGTTATAAAGGGAACTGGTCCCCTGGTGGTAGAGGTGCGTATGCATGAAGGCTCAATGTAAAAGAATAATCATACTTTTATTAATGCTTGTGTTTGTTTGTTTATATGCCGACTCTCACTTACAACATGATATATGGATGACACAAAGAATATCTGAGCAGCAAGATCAGATTGACTTTTTATTAAAATATGTTAAAATACTCAAAAGGAAAATAAATGAAACACCTAATCGGCAATACCCCGCTTGTAAAAATAAGTGATAAAATTTATGCAAAGTTAGAGACTTACAATCCATCTGGTTCAATCAAAGATAGGATGGCTTATCACATTATTACAAAAGCAATCGCTCGCGGTGAGTTGAAACAAGGTGATACTATTGTTGAGGCAACATCAGGCAACACTGGTATTGCCATGTCAATGATTGGTGCAGCCATGGGCTTTCCAGTTATCATTATTATGCCTCGTAACATGAGCGAAGAGAGAAAGTGTCAGATGCGTATCTACGGCGCTAAAATCATCGAGGTGGGTGATAACGCCTTTAAAGACGCAATTGCCCTTAGAGACGAAATGTGCGCGAACAATGAGCATTATTTCAACCCCCGACAGTTTAGCAATCCTGATAACATCGAGTGTCACTTTAAGACAACAGGTATTGAGATTATAAAAGAAATGCTTGAACTATCTGCTTTCATCGCTGGTTCTGGAACTGGTGGAACAATCATGGGTGTGAACAAGGTTTTAAAGTTAATGAAATCAAAAGCAAAAGTCATACAGGTTCAACCAGAAGAAAGTAACGCTACTCATGGTATTCAAGGTATCAATGATGGTGAGGACTTCCTACTTGATAAATCCATATTGGATGGTGTAATATATGTTAAGACAGCCGATGCAATAAAAAGAGCTAAACGCCTAGCAAAAGAAAATGGTTTACTTGTAGGTATTTCAGCAGGAGCGAATGTCTTGGCAGCAGAACAGTGGGTCGCTGAGAACAATCCAGAACACCCCGTTGTCACTATTCTTTGTGATAGAGGCGAAAGATACTTTAGTTGCTATGAGGACTAATTATTATTATGAAGAACATATTAGAGCCTTGGCGTAAGTTTTTGGTAGAGCAAGAGGCTGGTGTATCAGGACCCGAGGGGGTATCTAAGATAGTCACCCAACCACAGCGCACATCAAGATTTTCAGCAGAAAAATTAAAACCAATTATAATGGAGATCTATGATACTGCTTTTAAGAGGCTTGAGAGGGCGAATTATCAAGAAGCTAGCGATGGAGGAACAGCTTCTGAAGTAGCATACAAATTTATAACTAGAGAAAATCTACCAGTTGTTCACGGCACTGAGAGATATTTTGGATTATACAAAATGTATCTCAGAGACACCGGCAAGAAAGGTAAAGCTAGCGACGCCCCCTACGTGAGAGCCCTCCAAGATGACAAATTTCTAAAATGGGTTTATCAAACATACATTGGACCTTCTTATGCTAGAAGTCTATCTAGGTTGGGTGCTGCAAATATTTGGTATTACGACCACACAACAAAATCTATTAGTAATATTAGACCGACTGCAATTTATAATCCAAATCTTGTGTTTGTTTCTAATGGCGCAGGTGGTGTTGCAAAAACAGAGATCAAAGATCGAGAAACTGCGGCGCCTTTTGGCAGCACCGATGCTGTAGCAATAATTCGTAACGAAGTCCCTTTCAAAAAATCAACGCCGCCGACACCCAGGCTGCTCAAGATGTTTCGTTTAAAAAAACCGAAGGATCCCGATACGGATCTCACCTTTGGTCGCCCCAGAGCAATTATTGGGATGGATAATCTGGAAAACGTTAATAAAATCATCAATATTGCTGCTGAGGAAATGGACCACATCTTTGAGCATTATGCTGATAGTGAAATTCAAGGTCGCCTTCGTCCGTATTTTCCAGCGGATAAGAAATCTGCGACAACTAAGAAACCAGCTATTGTACCAATTCAGAATCTTATAAGTCAAGCGCAAAAAGTAATCAAAGACTATTGGAATAACGCTCATCGAAACGCTCCAGGAAAAATTGAAATCGCCCCAGGCGAAGTGCAAGCTAAGGATGAGATTGTGTTTAGTACATTGTACAAACTTCAAAAAGATATTGAGGGCAAAGACAAAAGAACAGATTATGGGATGGGAGACAATCAATATTTTGCGCAAATGATAGACTATGCTACTCGTTTTATTGAAGTGAAAGCTGCCATTCAACAAATGTTTGAGGCGCTTTTAGGTAGAAAAGTTTCTGACATCGATACATTTTGTAAAACACCCGCACTCAGACAAGCTGTAGAGCAGGAAGATGAAAGTTTTAAACTTTCTGTAATAGTACCACCAATTTGTAAATCTGGAAAACTTAAAACAGATGTAAATAATTTTTATCAGGTTGCATACCGTAAAAAGACTGGGATGTCATCAAAGGCTTAAAAGGGAATAGGATGAAACTAATACTTGAAAGTTGGCGAAAATACCTAAAAGAAGGACTACTAACTGAATTTGATAAAGCAGACAGAAATGCTGTGATGGCAGATGCTGATCGCTTTACTGTTTCCTATGAGATTGAACTGGAGTCAGATCAAAACCTTAGCGATGGTGAAGGTGGTGTTGATTTAGAAAGAGCACGAAACTATTTGCCAGAGGAATACTTTTATGAAACCGTTCAGGAAAGAGAAGCGGAAGACTTTTTTACTTATCATTTAGATCTTGACCCAAGAGATGATGAGTTTGTTGCTTGGTATTTAGAACAGATTGAAGAGGCAGAGACACAGAACTACATTGATTCTGTCTTGTTAGGGTTGGCAGCAGAAACAGATGAAGAACAAAGAAGAGAGTTGTTCGGTATCCTAAAAGAATTATTCAATCCAAACGGTGAGTTATATCGTAAGGCAGCGAAAGTTATTGCTGATAACTTTACAGAAGAAGAGCTAGTAAGATACAAGGTCGGAAAACCAAAAAGAGTTGGTCAACAAGGGACTTTGGGATTAGATGGCGACCCCGGTGTCGAAGAGATTGTAGAAGTAAATGTTCCAGCATTCGTAAAACAATTGCTGTTTGATTACGATAATGTAGGCAAAAGTACAACCTTACCACAATACCCAAAAGCAGATTACGGATTTGTAGGTTTCATGGATGACCTTGAAATGACTGATGAAATATCTGACATCATCGAAGCAGGTCGTGATTATCTTGAAGAGGAGATCGCAACTGGTGGTGGTTCAAGGTATGCGACTTTAAGTGATTTAACAAACACTTACCAATACAAAACTCCAATCGCTAGAGACTTCGCAGTTCAACTTTCAAATGCTGTTGAGCAGCACATTGAAAAAGAAGCAGAAGAACAGTATAACGAATACCAAGAAGATCCAATTGATTACTTAGAGAACATGATGGGTTTGGAAGTAGATCAGTTTATATCAGACCCAGACGATGATGATAACTTTGACCCAAGAGAGAAACTAAACGAAGCATTCCCTAACTTTATGGCAGAGTACGAAGACAAGTTAAAGTTTGAGAAGGACTTGTCTCTTGATAATGGTGTTGAGTTCTCTATGGATAGTCCACCCTACATGACTGGTTTAGATGAAGCATTCAAGTTCCTTGAACTTTTCTTTGAGGATTACAATAATCAAAACATTTTTAGGTTTGACACTAACACAGGATTGCACACCAACATCGGTTACTTAGATGAGGATGGTGATGAGGTTACAAATTACAATCTAATCAAAGCATTACTTTTCCTAAACAACGACTTTGCTTTCAAGGGGTTTGAGAAAAGAAAAGGAACTCGCTGGGCACGCGATCTAAAGGCAATGTTTAAAAGAGGCATTGAAGGTCAACTTGGCAGTTCAGCAAAGAATACTTATGGTTTCAACGAGTGGAAAGAAAGTATCTTTGAACTTTATAAGCAAAATAAATTTGATGAGTTGGAAGAAAAGTTATCATCATTGGTAAGTTATTTTGCACCAGCAAATCCCAAGTCAATCGGATTTAACATCCACTACATCGGCAAGAGAGGTTATGTTGAGTTCCGTTATCCTGGTGGAGATCAACCAACCTTAGAGAAAATGAAGAACACCACACTTTATTATGCTCACTTAATTAAGTTGGCAACAGATAAAAAATACAAAAGAAAAGAGTTCTTAAAGAAGTTAGTAAAGATGATGGTGAACCTGAAAGACATTCGTTCCAGAGGTCAAAAACCTGATCTTAAAGAATTGGTAAAGAAGTTTAAGATAAAGAAAGGTGTCATTTACGAGATTCCAGTTGGGAAAGATGAAGTTAATCATTATGATTTTATAGGGAAGATTATGGAAAATCCCAAACTGCAAGATACAGTTAAGAAAAAACTACCAAAGATTGATCTTAACGTTCTTTCCAAGTTTGCTAAGAGAAATAAAGCCGTATCAGAGTTCAAAGGTATTCGCAAAGATGGTGAAGAAAAGTTCTTTGTTTTTGAGACACTTGAGATTGATGGTGATAAATTTAAAAGAAAAAGAAAATTATTTAATGAAGATGACTTTGCTCACTTTATGAATACTTATGTAATCTCTCCTTATTCGCTTCAAGATGCGGATAAAGATTTATTTAAAACAGTTAAGAGTATTACTCCCCCACCACTACCCGGTAAGTAATGCCCCACCACTACCCCACTATTACCCACACACACATGAGGATAGGAACTATTTAGTATACATAAAGATGTACTACCCCACTAGTGAGGCACCCACACATGAGCGATAAGAACGAAGATTTATTACCAAAAGCCCCGGCTAAGTTAGCACCAAGAGGCATCCAATCATTCACGGTTTACAGAACCGCAGATGAAACTGGTGTTAGTGGGGATGGTATTGTTATTGAGGGTGTCCGTCTAGCAACAGGGCATTGTATTATTCACTGGTTATACCCACCACCAAGAGGCGGTATTGCTATCTTTGAGTCGATGGATGATTTTATTAAAGTTCACATCAAGCCACATCCAACCAACAAGACCATCATTACTTTCGCTGATGGCGAGCAGATGCGATTTGGTACATTTGAAGATGAAAATGTAAATGATAAATCCGCATCTGACACCTCCAGTATAGGCGATGGGTAGATTGTTGTCAAGTTCACAAATGTCTACCTTCACACTTTTTTACATTTTTTAACATTCCTTAACATTCTAAACCTATTCAACAGGGCAGGGCAACGAACTCAATGATTACAGCGAGTTAGGTTGTCCTTGACTTTATCGTATTTCGTCCTTTATTGTCTGTGCTGGTGAAGGACCAGCATTAACAATAGGAGTTCAAATGAATAAAGTAATGTCAGTGTGTATGGATAACTTCCCAACATTCCAATGGAAAATCAATGTGCATGATGATGAGTGTTATGAGACAACGGTGTCAGGTTCATTCGGACCCTTCAATACTGTTGACATTTTCACGGAAGGTAGTAAGCATGTAGTTGTTTCGGAGTTTGGTGCTGAAGGTAAATGGGACCAAGAGTGCGATGACTTCCAACTACAGCAAACTCTTGAGGATTTGTCGCAGGCATTTAACTATGAGCAGCAACGATGGATTGACCTTATTAATGGGGAGTCGCCCTATGAAGAGTGACCCGAAAAAGATTAGGAAACTTAGCAAGTCCCGTAAGCGGTATTTTGATTTGGCAAAAAGAGCAGCGATGGAAAGCACTTACGGTAAACTACGGCACGGTGCTGTGGTTGTAAAGGGTGGTTCCATTGTAAGTTTTGGATTTAATAAAGCAAATCACTGTCAGTTTGGTAAGCGGTTTAGACATAGGGATAGGGGTGATGCTACACAACATGCAGAAATCTCTGCTATTTTAGGTATGCCACGGACTGCTACACAAGGTGCTGACCTCTATGTCGTTAGAATCAATAACTTTTGTCAATGGCGAATGTCTAAACCTTGTCACATGTGCGAGGAAGCATTGAGATTTGTTGGCATTAAGCGAGTATTTTACACGGTGGATGGAAAACACTATGACTGCTACAGAGTATAAAGTAGGCGATTTGATTATAGATGATAGTGATGGAGCGACAGGTTTTATCTTTGATATTTTGCCTGAACTAATCCTTCCAAACGATGATGTTATTGAAGGTCCGGTTTATAAAGTCCATTGGTTCGTAGGGTTTGAAGCATTTGCTGACCCTATCTCAACTGAGACGCCAGAAGGTATTAAGATTTATAGGAAGTTACAATGAAAAACAAATACAGCATTGGTGATTTGGTCTGGGACAAAAGCTATCAAGCCTTTGGCATTATTACGGAAGTGATTGAATCAAACGACTTCAAGAGTGAAAATCCGGGCTTTTATTGGGGCTACTACCTGAGATGGTTTGGGGAAG
>Ga0209645_1001348_pt1 | contig 12334 bp, 13 predicted proteins | sample ETNvirenome_6_30_FD_184070 | JGI IMG/M metagenome (GOLD analysis project Ga0209645, IMG submission 184070) | Marine viral communities from the Pacific Ocean - ETNP_6_30 (SPAdes) (version 2) | ecosystem: Environmental > Aquatic > Marine > Oceanic | place: Pacific Ocean | collected 2013-06-19
TGGAACGCAAATAACTCAGAAATAACAGATACTACAAATAGAATGATGGATTTTTTATCTAATGGTTTTAAACATAGGACAGACCATGTTTCAACAAATGGTAATGGTGGAACTTATATGTATATGGCTTTTGCTGAACAACCATTTAAATTTAGCAATGCAAGATAGGAGACAATATGCCTTGGAAACATAATGGAAAAATAATAAAAGAAGGAAAAGCGTGGGTTTCAGATAGTGGTGTAAAACATCCTGCTATTTGGATGAGATGGTCAGACTCCGAAAAAAAAGATAATGGATTGACATGGGAAGACCCACCTGCATCTGAAGCACCTTTTGATAATAGATTTTATTGGAGCAGAAAAACAGATGGCTCATTAACAGAAAAAAGTCTTACTGATATCAATGTAGTTGATAAAGATGGCAAAGAAGTAATAGACCCAAAAACAGGAAAACAAATGATACAATTAGGATTAAAATCTATTTGGATTACACAAACAAAACAGACTGCTAATTCTCTTTTATCTGAATCTGATTGGATGATTACACGTAAAGCAGAAAAGGGAACTGCTATACCTGATGCAACAACAAAATATAGAGATAGTGTAAGAACTTCGTGTAATACAATAGAAACTAAGATAAACAATTGTTCTAACTTAACACAGTTTATGGCATTGTTTGATGCACCTGTTGATAGTGATGGTAAACCTACAGATGGCAAAGCACCAATAAACGACTTTCCAACAGAGAATTAACTTGACATTTTGTGTAAAAAGGATATAATTAGATGGAGATAGACGCAATGTTATTTTGGAATATAGTCTTAACACTGGTCGTTGTACCATTCGGTTGGGCATTCAACAAAATGTTCCAAGAGGTAAAGCGTATACAAATACTCCTAAACAAAACAAGAGAAGAATATGCACGTAAGGATGATGTCAAAGAAGATATGCATGACCTTATGGATGCTATTAAAAGATTAGAAGATAAACTAGATAAGATATTAATGGGAGCTAGATAGTGGCAACAACGTTACAACAATTACCACCTGAAGGACAAAAGGCTATTGCTAAGTCATTAGGTTTCATGGGGAACATTCAAGACTTTCCTCAGTATTTAATGGCTAATAAAAAAGTATCTGACCAATATACTCAGTTAGAAGATGCATTTCAAAAGCAACAAATGTTTGCTCAACAGAAAAGAATGGGTATGGCAGAGGGTGGTATGCCTATGGGTAGGTTTGAACAACTGCAACAAACTCAAGGTGTAGGTGGTTATATAGCACCACCTAGAATGTCTTTTCAAGCAGGTGGCACTACAGGCACTACAACTACAACTGTGCCTACTACAACTCTTCCTAACCCTGATGCACAACCAACTGTTGAACCATTGCCATATCCAATGCCAATAACTCCAATGCCTCCCGGTTTTCCACCAGAACCACCTAAACCTGAAGAGCCAACTACGACTAAAAGTTTTGAGACACTTCCTACTAAGGAACAACCTGCACCTGTATTCGCTAAAAAGACAGTGCCTGTTATAGACCAAAACCCAACACTAGATGATGGCACTGCTAATCCTAATTATGGAAAACCTGTTACAGACCAAAATGAATTTTTAGAAGATGGCACTACTCCTAATCCTAATTATGGTCAACCAATTACACAAGAAGTAGACCCAAACATAGGTGATATAACTGCTCAACAGGCTTTAGACCCTAGATTACCTGCAGGTACAGCAGTAGAAGCTGTTGGTATAACACCAACTGCAGAGCAAGATATAGCCACAGGAACTGGTGGTGTTACTGGAACAGTGGCTTTACCTACAGTACAAGCAACTACTACAACTGCAGACCAACAAACTAAAACTGCAGCAAACGTAATGACTGCTAGTGAAGTAACTCCTAATGTAAAAGAAGCATTAAAAAATGTTGAAGGTGCTCAAGGACAACTATCAGAGGACAGTAAAGTTGTAGCTGCTCAACAAGATGAAACATCTGTAAGCCAATTACAAGCTGCTCAAGGTGTAGCTAATGTAATGGAAAACCCTATGAAGAGGGAGATACAAGAAGGTGAATTAATCTCAGGTTCTGCTAATGCAGTGAAGGCTGCTCAGTTTGCAGAACAGGTAGATGCTGCGACTGCAACTCCTAGTGAGAAAGCTACTGTAAAAGGACAGTTAGCAGACTTAACAGAAAACTTTGATGCTACTAACCCACCTGCGTGGGCAGCAGGAGCAATCAGAGGTGTCCAAGCCATGATGCAACAGAGAGGTCTTGGTGCTTCTAGTATGGCAGGACAAGCACTTGTTCAAGCAGCAATGGAATCTGCTTTACCTATAGCACAGGTAGATGCTTCTACCTTTGCCAAGTTTGAAGCTCAGAACTTATCTAACAGACAACAAAGAGCTATGTTGGCTGCAGAGCAAAGAGCTAAGTTTATAGGTCAAGAGTTTGACCAAGACTTTCAAGCAAAGGTTTTGAATGCTTCAAAGATAGCAGACGTAGCTAATAGAAATTTTACTGCAGAACAACAAGTGGCATTAGAGAACTCTCGTGCTGCTCAGACTATGAATCTACAGAACTTATCTAATAAACAAGCATTGGTTATGGCAGAGGCTTCTGCACTTGCTAATATGGATGCTGCTAATTTAAGTAATAGACAACAAGCTGCAGTTCAAAACGCAAATTCATTCTTGCAAATGGACATGGCTAATTTATCTAACACACAACAAGCAGATATGTTCGTAGCACAACAACAAGTACAATCTTTATTTACAGACCAAGCTGCCAAGAATGCTGCTGCTCAGTTTAATGCAACATCTCAGAATCAAACTGACCAATTCTTTGCTAACTTAGCAAACACTACTAATCAATTTAATGCTACACAGATGAATGCACAGGCACAGTTTAATGCAGGACAGGCTAATACAATAGAAAGATTTAATGCAGAGATTAATAATCAACGTGACCAATTTAACGCACAGAATCAGTTGGTTATTGCACAATCAAATGCTAATTGGAGAAGACAGATAGCCACTGCAGATACTGCAGCTATCAATAGAACTAATGAATTAAATGCTCAGAATCTATTGGGAATATCTAATACTGCTTACAATAACTTGTGGCAATACTATGGTGACACTATGGAGTGGGCATGGACTTCTGCAGAGAATGAAAGAAGTCGTGTTATTGAACTTGCTAAAGCACAATTAGCAGCAGACAGTGCAACTAATATACAGAACTTAAAAAATGATTATAACTCATCTGCTGCTTTTGGTAGTTTGATTGGTAAGTTTGTAACAGGTAGCTTATTTGGTGGTGGAGGATTATTTTAATGGAAACAAACCCAAGCATAAAGTTATATAAAAAATTAAGAGAGATGGAAGTAAAACCTATAGAGCAACCAAAAGGGGGTTTACTTTCTAAAACTATGTCATCTACTAAGGCTAGAAAATATAAGCCTAATACAGATGTAGGTATGCGTGTTGCAAGATACATACAAGATATTAAGGAATATAAAGATGCGTGATGTAGACCAAGTATCATTAAGTAGACCTGTTCCGGGTCAGTCTCTTACACATGAAGTAAGAGCTAGACCTTGGCAGAACCCACCACAGTTTAATACTGTAGAAGAGTCTATGGATTGGTACTTAGAAAGATTTAACAATCCTGACTTAGTTCAAGAATTGTTAGCTATAATGGAATCAGGTGTGCCTATATCTACAATAGCTAACTCTATGCAACTTGGTGCAGTGTTACAAGGTGTGCATTCTATAGATGTAGGAGTATTAATAGTTCCTATAATCATGGAGATTTTAAGAACACTAGCAGAAAAAACAGATACTAAATATGTTATTGGTGATGAGCCTGAAGAAACAGATAGACCATCAGACGCAGTATTAGATTCTGCTTTAAATAAAATTAAAAGTGTTGAAGTTCAAGATATGCCTGAAGAAGAACAGGTTGAGGAAGATGTTGAAGAAGAGCCTATGGGTCTTATGGCGAGGAGAGCATAATGGGATTTAATTTTGGTGCATTTTTAGGTGGTGCTGCTAGTCAGATAGTAGAGGATATTGACGAGCAAGAAAAAGAAATAAAGCTACGTACTAGAACTATACTTGATAGACAAGTTGCAGAAGCTGTGGAAAATAGAAAAAAGTTTCAGAACGATAAAGAGAAAGTAGAGAAACAAATTAATTCTATTGCACAGTTGTTTGATGCAGATGACCAATTTAGATTTAATAAAGCTAGAGCCATAGTTGCAGGTGGAGATGACCACTATAACACTATGTATAAAGAATTATCTACACACAAAAAACTTGGTGGTAGCATGAAAGAAGCCTATGATTATACTCACGCAAATGAAGAACAAGGTTTTGAAACTGTAAAAGATGCAGCAAAAGGATTGGCTAAGTTAAGAACTATATCTACTCCTGAAATTTCTACAGGTGTAACAACTAAGGGTATGCAGTTGTTTGGTATAGACCCTAAAAGGTCTTATGAACAGGCTAAGTTACAGTATGTACAGGCAGGTTTATTACCTTCAGATGATGCAAGTAAAGAAGATATACAAAAAGAATTTGGCAAGGGTTCTATTAGATACGACAGACTAATGAAAGCTCCTAAAGATTTAGAATCACAACTAGGAGTTATAGCTACACAAATAAGTGAGTTAGATAAGAATGCACCTGATTATAAAGATAAGTTAGATGCTCTTAATGAAAAGAAGGATACTGTCATATCAATCTTAGCAAAAGTAAATGAGCAATCTGCAACAGTTCAAGCAGCGAATATAGCTGCAGGTGCTAAAGACGATAGCACAGACAAAGACCTAACCTTCTCTAAAATTAATACAGGCTTTAATAGTATAGTCTCTAATTTAAAAACAGAATTAGGTTATAGCACATCAGGTGGTATATTAAAAATAACAACACCTACTGGTCTTTTAACAGGTGACGAGGCTTCTGAGTATTATGCTAATAAAGTTAGAGAAGCCAAGAAAAATTATGTTAAAGGTTTACTAGACAGTGAAGGCAATATTAAATCAGAAGGTTCTTCTAATTGGATAGCGACTAACAACGCACAAGATTTAGTCGAAGAGATACTAGTAGAAAAGTTTGGCGAAGAAAAAAAGGGAACAAAAAAAGAGTCTCCTTTTAAATCTTATGACAAAGAAAAAGAAGAAAAAAAGAAAAAAGAAGATAAAGAACAGAAGATGAAGAAGTTTAAAGAAACATACCCTACACCAAAAGCAGGTATTGAAGGATTACTTCGTAAAGGTAAGTCAAAAGAAAAAATATTAATTACCATACAACGTTTGTATCCTAATTTAAAAGAAGAAGATATAATTAAAATGATTATTGATTCAGATAAAGCTGTTTCAGATAAAGATAAATCTGGTATTCCTGACGCTATTTAAAAGTAGGCAATTATGTTAAAAGATATCTTTGATGATGAGATAGAAGAAGAGTTAAAAAAATCTAAAGAAGTCGCTACAACAGACATCTTTGATGATGAGATAGAAGAGTCAGTTAAGCAAGAGCAAGTTGCCACGACAGACATTTTTGATGATGAGATAGAAGAAGAAGCAAAAACTCAAGAACTACCCAAAGCTGAAGATTCCTTCAAGCTAGACCCCACATACGCAGAAGAAACATATAAAGAGAAAGTAAAAACTTTAGACGAGTTTGCTAAAGACGATAACTTTTTGTCAACTTTACGTTCTTATGGTGAGAAAAGATTCGGTGAATCAGGTTTGCAAATGGAAGGTGAAAGTAACAAAGACTACGTAAAAAGATTTATCACACATTACAGACAAATAAATGCAAACACATTAGACTTAATGGGTCAGGTGGATTGGATTCGTAGTTCATCAGAACAGGATAAAGCAGAGTTTGGTGCATTATATAGAGATATACAAAGACTGCCTAGCTTCTATGAAGAAGGTGGCACAGGAACTGTTGATGGTTTGTTAGACTACGCTAAAGCAGTTATAACTGACCCTGTTAGCTTAATAGGTTTAGGCACTGCTAAGATTGCTACAACTGCAGCAACTCAACTTGCTAAGAAAGCCATATTAGAAACAGGTAAAAGAGGAGCAATAGCTCAGTCAGGAAAGATAGGATTTCAAGCTGTTAAAACTCCGTTATTAGTAGAAGCAGGAGTAGAGGGATTAAGAGGTGCGTATGATGAGTATGCTCTTGCCCAAGTAGAAAAAGAAGCTAAGATGCTTGATGAAGAAGGGGATTTCAAAGAAGACGCTACAGTTAGTGACATACTTATAGCTGCAGGAATTAGTTCTGCAGTGGTTGGAACTATTGGTGGTATAGGATATAAGAGTTTAGGTAAGAGTGCTATAAATGACGCTAGAAAAAGGTTAATTAAAGAAGGAAAGAACGACAGATTAGCTGCCAAAGCATTTGGTGGTAATCCTAATCCTGATAAGTATATAGGCAGACAGTTGACAATGAATGCAGATGATATTTCTTTTGACCCTACAGATGGAAGAAAAGTGCTAGATAATTTAGACCCCGATTTAAATTTATCTAACTTAGACTTATTGGATAAAAAAGCAAAAGTGGATGTAATAAAGAGAGTATCTAAGATAGCCACTGAAACTGTAGAAGACTTACTAAAAGATACCACAGGAAAGTATGATAAGTTTCTTTCCAAATATCAAGAGGGGGATGCTAAAGCATCTGAAGCTATTGGTGAGATACTACAAAGGTTTAACACCAAAGAGTTTAAAGATATTGACTTAGATGTATTAGATGGTGCTATTGCAAGAGCAGGATTGACACAGAAACAGTTTTCTGAAATTACATATACATCTTTTAGTGAAGCAGGTCAATTACTACAGGCTGCTAGTCCGTTAGGTAAACTATTTAAAGGTTACAAAGAATCTGACCCTGTTCTTAAAAAGTTATTTGATGAGAAGTTTGGTAACATGGGTGATACTGAAACAAGTAAGTTAGTATCCTTCATGCAAAGACTTGATAGAGAACGTAGAGCATTAATGGTTACTCAGTTATCTACCACTGTTCGTAACGTGGCTACAGGTGTAACACGATTAGGTTTTGAAACTGCTTATAATTTAATGGAATCAAGTATATATCATGCAGGTAGAGCAATAAATTCTTTAGCTACAGGAAAAGCAGTTGAAGATATAACTGCAGGAAACTTCCAAAGAGGTCTAAGAGATATAGGTAGAGATGCATTTGGTCTAATTGCATTTACTTTAGATAACAATACTTCTAAGGAATTAGCAGATTCCTTATTAAAATACAATCCTCAACTACTAAGAACTTTAAATAGAACTACAGGAGAGGTGACAGGAACAGAGAGTCTCTCTAGAATTACTATGGCACTTAACCATCTTAACATCATGCAAGATGGTTTCTTTAGAAGAGGTGTATTTACTGCTTCAATAGATAAAAAATTAAGACGTATGGGTACTAACTTAGCAGATGTACATAGACAAGGCACAGTGTTGCCTACTAAGTTAGTGGGTGATTCAGTAGAAGATGCCTTATCTTTTACATTCTCTCGTATGCCTAAACAAAACTCTAAGAAATATGTAGGTGATGGTATTGCTTATAACTTTATTAAGTTTAATGAAACGTTAGGACCTTTGCCCGGACTTATAGGTGTTCCTGCAGGTACAGGTGCTTTTCCTTTTGCAAGGTTCATGATGAACGCAATGCAGTTTCAGTTCCAATATAGTCCTGTAAGTTTTGTTGGTGCTACATTAAATAGTGTAGGTGGTCTAGGTAAGTATTTAAAAGGTGATTTTAAGGCAGGTGAAAGACAGTTTAATAAAGCTAGAGAGCAACTAGCTAAAGGCATGGTAGGTTATGCTGCCTTACAATCTGCAATATATCACAGGTCTAATAACCAAGATGTTAAATGGTACGAATCTAAAACTGAAGATGGCAGAACTGCAGACATGAGACCTTTCTTTCCATTAGCTCCGTACTTAATTGTGGCAGACTTTATTGTTAAGTGGGATAACAACGAGCTAGATAAAATAGATACTAAAGATTTATTAGAAGGTATAACAGGTTCTCAATTTAGAACAGGTGCTAGTTCTTATATGATAGAATCATTCTATAAGAATCTTAGAAGTCCTACAGGACTTACAGATATAACAGGCGAGAAACTAGCAGAGTATGTAGGTGGTTATGTCGGTGAACTTGTTGGTGGTGCTATAACTCCGGGTAGAATAGTAAGAGATGTGGTAGCTGCTTTTGATGAAGAAGAAGCAGTGATAAGAGACTTCAATCAAATTGATGGTTCAGGTGCTAAAGAAAGAGGACTAAGTGCTTTTGAAAATTCAATCATGCGTAACTTACCTTTTGTTAAAGAGTATTATCCTGAATTAGAGAGTGCCACTAGAGAAGGTAAAATATATAGACAGAGTCCTTTGGGAACTCAACTAACAGGTATTAGAAAAGAAATGAAAAGAACTCCTGTAGAAGAAGAACTAGTTAAGTTTGGGTTAGAAACTTTTAATGTAGTGCCTTCGACAGGAGATAAGTCTGCAGATGCCTTTGTCAAAAGGTATATGGGTAAGTATGTAGATAAAGAAGTTAGGAAGATAGTAGAGTCCGATAAATATAAAAAGCTATCAGACGTTAAGAAGAAAGCCATGTTGCAAAACTATTTAAGAATATATAGAAATATATCTAAAGAACTAGGAAAAGCAGAGGCTCAAAGTAAATCTAAGTTAGAAGGAAAAGCGTTTACTGCTTTTGATAGAGCACAATGGAGCAGGTTAGGTTCTGATAAAAGAAAGATGGCAGACGAATATTATATAGAAAAGTATGGAATGTCAGTAATGGAAATGCAAGAAGCAGAGCCTGAAAGAAATCATTTTTTGATGGGTAAAATTATGGGTAATGCATTATCCTCTAGTGCATTATAACTACCACAACCCTAACAACCTACCATTACCTACAATAATAAACAAACACGTAACTATGTGCAGAGTGTACCAAAATATCTGTGCTAGTTTAACCAAACAAATATCTCATGATTCCCATAGCTAATGCTGCACAAGCTACCCCATTCACCATAAGCAAAGCTCTGTCATGCCATATATAAGCCATTCCTGCTAACAATCCTGTACCAATGCAAGACGATACAAGGTCATACAGAGGTAAAACACCCACCGACCTACATATTATACCTGACATTATTAGGAACGACCCTGCCCATTTTAGATACCAAGAAAGGTCATGTGTAGGTGTTATCTTTTGCATTTAATTCCTTTGCTTTTTTAAGAATAATTTCTAATTGTTTATTAACATTCTCTAAACTTTTTATTATATCCTCTATAGGATTAGAGGGCAGTTTCCTGCCCTGCATAAACCTACGAGCTTCTTCTTCTAGCTTCTTCACGTTTTACTTTCTCTAACTGTTTAAAGAAGGCAAAGTCATATCCTCTCTGCCATTCTCTATGTTGCATAGTATTAGAATTATAAGGACTTACTGTTGCTATAACTTTATGTCCTTTAACATTTCTAATATACTGATTACCTTTGAAGGCATTCACCCCACGTTCAAACTGAATACGTAGGGGTGCATCATATTTACTTAGATTTGGATTTCTCTTCTTTCTTTTCATCTTCCTGTTTCCTTTCAAAATATTTAACAACCATTGCAATTTTATCGTCATACATAGCGACTTTATCCATCTCTTTATCTATAGACTCTATGATGTCGGAATGCTCTCCGATACCCACAGAAGTTCTAAGATAGACTTCTATATTTGCTATGTGCTTATTTATATGCCCAACATAGTAGGACTTTATAGCTGATAGTAACATTTCTCTCATATTATTCTCCTTTAAATGTTTTAATTACGTCTGATGAAAACAACTTATCAAGTTTTAATAGATACATTCTTGATGCGTTGTGGTCTCCACCTGATACACTACGCTTATAATCTAATTTGTCAATAAGTTTCTTTAGATTATCTACGCTAAATACAAGTGTACAGAAAACGTCATCTCCTATACACAAGTTATGAAACCAATAGTCTGCTTCTGTTGCGTTGATACCACTAGGCTTACCATATGATTCATATTCAATGGCTATGTTGCCTGTCTTCTGCCACTTGTCTCGTTCACTTTTTACTTCTATCTTTTTATTTTGTAGCATATTAGCTACGAGTTCTTCTCTGACCTGACCATATTCTAAATCAATGTCAAACTTTTTTCTGTCTTCTGTAGATGGTGATAGCATATGTAATCTCCTTTACTATTAAAGTTAAAATTAAAAGGGCAATGCAATAAAAATATTCTTCTATCATACTGCCCTTCAGTGCTTTACTACCCACGATACCTGCAAACACTAAGGTAAACAGGTATGCAAGGATAGGAATTAAGACTATAGCACTAACTAGCCTCGATGTCAACGATTTCGCATACTCCTGCAGTACAGGCAAGTTCTTTACTTCCACTTGTCGTATCTTCCTTTTCAAATTCTTGGAGCTTACTCCAATCTATAGCCTTTGGCATATCTTCCATGAGTTTCTTATACTCTGTCTCATCTATGTCTTGATAAGGAGCTTGTTTATAAGTATGCTCACTGAAAGGTAAGAATGAGATACCTGATACTTCGTCAAAGTTTGTATATACCCATGCTCCTACTTCCATCCACTCATTCTCTTTTACAGAGACAGTAACTGAAGGTTTATGTTCACACCAATGTCTTTGAAATGTAAGCCAATAATTAAGTTGCTCTATGGCAGTCATTTCAGTTCTAGTAATAGCACCTTTGGGTGACTTCATAGGAAAACTAAATACTGATACACTATCAGGCTTAGTGATGTCAGGCTCAATAGGTATACCTGCTTCTTTCATAAACTGTGTGAGTGGGTCTTTATTATCTCCACGCACAGTTCTGATATAGAACGGGTTGTGTCTAGCATGGATACCACTTGCACTATCAACTAACTGAGAAACAGTTCCTGATGGTTTAATACAAGTAATTGCAGTTGACTGTGGTATATCTAACACCTTAGATATTTGTAGATTTGTTTCTATTGCAACCTGTCTTAGTTGTTCAAGAGTATCTTCTAATGCATGATTAGGAGATAGCAAAGGACAATCTAATATACCTGTAAGAGATACACCTAACAATCTTTCTTCTTCTGTGTTCTGATTCCATATTTTGCGTAAATATTTAAACTCAGTAAGTGTAGATTGAAACGTACCAAGTATAGTAGCTAATCTAACTTTCTCTTTTAGGCTATTCAAGTCATCTGTTTCTCGTGCAACAACCTCAGTTAGATTGCAGAACTGATAAGGTCTAAGTATAATCTCACTACATGGATTACATCCAAAGGCATACTCCGATTTACGTCTTCCATTCTCTTCTACCTTTTTAATGGCAGACTTGCGATTAAATATACCACGTTCTCCTGACTTAGATTCGTACAAAGCTAACCATTCTCTCATGAATGTGCCCATGTCAGGTTTACCTTTATAGGCTACAGAGTTATTAGCTAATGCTCTATGTCCTTCATTCTCCCACCATGAACCTGACTTTGCGTGTCTCATTTGGTCATCTCCAAGATTAGATAATGATATGAGAGCAGAACGTCTGACACCACCCACAACTACGACCTCTCCTATCTTGCACATAATATCATGGCACTCAATAGGATACAATCTTCTTCCTGCTGCTTTCTTAAATATGGCTATACAAAAATTATATAGGTCAATTAAAGGTTGAGGACCTGATGCTCTACCACCAAATGTTTTTAATCTCGCACCTGCAGGTCTAACCTGTGATACATCAAGAGATGGTATCTGTCCTACATATAACATAGCTATCAACTCACGTAAAGCTCTTGCCCATCCGGGTCTGCTATCTGCAACTGTAATCACAGTTGTGCTATCCTCAAAGTGTTCGTTTACTGTAGGTAACTTATCTACATTCTCTCTTTCAACAGAGAAGCCTACACCTGTGCCACACATAAGTATATACATACATTCATCAAAAGAACGTGGACTATCTACAGGTATATAACTACAATTATACCCTGCGACATGACACCTGTCGAGTGCTACACCTGCTGTCATTAATGCTCTCATACTAGGCATGATACCTAGTGCCATAATACTATTAGTAAGTTTTTCTCTGAGAGCTTTGGTTAATACATAACCATGCTTTTTATTCAAGTGATTTTCCATGTAGTCAAAATATCTGTCTACAGTTTCACTCCAAGTCTCTCTTCTTTGCTCATCGTCTTTCCATCTTGCATATCTAGAAAGAGCAATAAAATTCTGATAATCAGTTGGTAAATAGTTTTGCATTCATGTCTCCTCT
>Ga0209645_1001349_pt1 | contig 12332 bp, 10 predicted proteins | sample ETNvirenome_6_30_FD_184070 | JGI IMG/M metagenome (GOLD analysis project Ga0209645, IMG submission 184070) | Marine viral communities from the Pacific Ocean - ETNP_6_30 (SPAdes) (version 2) | ecosystem: Environmental > Aquatic > Marine > Oceanic | place: Pacific Ocean | collected 2013-06-19
CTATCACCAATACGGAAACAGGACAAGAATACGGTTCAGCTAAAGAGGCTGAAGATGATGTTGCTAATCCTGCAACTGCTACAAAAGCGGAACACATCAAGCAAGATGTTGTTATCCAAGCAGCAATTCATAAAATACTAGAGGGTAAAGCAGGAGACGTATAATGCCAATAATACTAGACAATAAAGATGGCCCAAATTTAGGACCTGGACAATCATACGGTTATCAAGGACAATATCAAGGACAAAGACAACCAGGAATAGACCAAGCAAACATGGGGGGACCGCAATATGCAAACCCTGTTTACAGACCTTCACCAGGAGAAATTCAACGGTGGGGTCCACCAGCATCAGTATTTAATAGAAGACCAGGCTTTAGGTCTAGAGGAAGAGAAGCTTACCCTGGCTACAACACATCAGAAACAGCAAGAGAAAATTACATTTCAAGAACAGATGGTGGATATCCAAAAAGATATGACGAGCCAACAGGCCGTAGTTTAAGAGATATATTTAAAAATTATGGACCAGATAAATTTCAAGATTTTTTAGATAAAGGCCTTGGCTCTTTACCTAGACAAGGTATCGAAGCAACTCCAATGCCATTACCTAGAGATTTTGAAGCACCAGACCCAATGCCAATGCCATTGCCTAATAATTATGAAGCAGGACCAATGCAACCAATGGCAGCTGTTGATCCATCAGACTGGAGAACATTAGAAACAATTTTAGGAGCAGGAGGAAATCCTGATGACTATGTGCAGATGGCTGGTTACGTACCTGGCAGTTATGATGATGATGATTATGGCTCTTATATTCCTGACTCAGTTTTAGATAAGGATAGGGATTTTATATATGGCCCTTCTGATGAACATGAATTTGACAGAAAAAAAGGATACGAAAATAGAATATGGGGTATTGAGCCTGAATATTTATCAGGAATAATGGGAGCAATGCCGGAAGAAAGACAAATGGCAGAATTAACTCAAGATCAAATGAACATGATGGGAAATCCTCTTAACACTCCTGATTTTGGAGTATCAAAAGAAGACCTTTGGAATAGAACTAAGGGTATGGAAGATCAAGGATTTTTTGGTTGGGGTGCGCAAGAACCTACAACACGAGAAGAATTTGACGACTATTACAGACAATTACAGCAAGGCTCAGTAGGAAACTGGGTAACATAATATGGGATTTTTAAGTAAGTTAATGAAGAACCCATTGGTGCAGATGGCACTCCCAATGGCTTTAGGTTACGCCGCACCAGCAATTATGGGATCTAATCTGCTAGGTCTTGGAAGTATGTTTGGTAAAATGAATCCTTTAATGGCTAACGCTTTAAAACAATCAGCATTAGGTTATGGAACAGCAGCTCTTAGTGGATCTAAACATCCAGGCAAAGCAGCAATGTACGCTGGCCTAGCTTCAATGCCATTCTCTTATTTAAAAGCTAACCAAGCAGCTAACGCATTTAACGCAGCAAATAAAGGTACAAATTATACAAAAGAAATGTTTGATACTGTTATAGATACACCTGGACAAGCAGCTAGGACAGTGGGCCCAGGACCAGATTTTCCATTCTTAAGTGGAACTAAAACAATTGATGCAATTCCTGCAACTTATAAAGCAGCAGACCCGTTAGCCGTAGAAAAATTCCTTGAAGCACAAGCTAATCGAAAAAAATTAACAGCAATGGATTTCTTACAAAGCCCTGATAAATTACAAGCAAATGCTATAACAGTTCCAGAAATGAGAGCTGGGGTAGATACTAGTTTACCTATTACTAATCCTAACGATCCAAGAACTTGGGGTAGTACAGGTGTCCCAGATCTTGTAACTGAAGCATCTACTCAAGAAATTGCACCAATAGATTTCTTTTCTAAGACATCTAAAGGTGGTAAAAATATATTAGGTGGTGAAGCGGCAGCAGCTGGAGAAAGTGTTGTAGATTATTTACCTACACTTGTATCACAGGCAGCAGGATTATATGGTGGTCGTATGACACCAGAAGAAGAATGGGAAGCAACTAAAACTAAAAGAAGAAAAGAACTTGCTTTTTTATATGGCATAGATCCAAGCCAAGTAAAAGGTGAATTACAGAATCCTTATTATGGAGGTGGGGGTTACTTTAATGATGGAGGTATAGCTTCTATCAACTACGAAAGTGGTGGGCCCGTCAATGGCCCAGGTGGCCCAAAGGATGATTTAATAGATGCAAAACTTTCTGATGGAGAGTTTGTAATGACAGCTAAAGCTGTTGAAAATTTTGGAGGTGGCGACAGACAAGCTGGCGCTAGAAAAATGTACCAGATGATGAATCAATTAGATCCAGAGTCTGAAACTATAACAGAAAGCATAGGAGTGTATAGCTAATGGCAAAAGTAAAAAGTGGTAGTAAACTACTGAAAGCAATTGGGAAAAATAAGAAGGAGCAAATGGCCGCTCTTTACCCGGGGATGAGTACAGCCTCAAAATCAAAAAAAATGGGCGAAAAAATTTCCAAAAATAAAAACGTTTCGAGTTCTGTAAAAGGAACATTGAAAAAAGTATATATAGACCCTTTTAATAAAAAAAATATTAAGGGAACAAAAGCTAATTTGCTTCCTAAAGCTAAAGTAGCAGCAGCATTAGCGGCTGGATATGCAGCTGGAAAAGGATTAGGTCCTACTAAATCAAAAACAAATAAAGCTAAAGCAAAAGAGTCAGCAAAAGAGCTATTAAAAAAACAAAAGGATAAAAAGAAACACCATTCCAAATAATGGATTGGAGATTCGTAGAGGATAATGATTCAGAATGGTTGCTACAACTTGGCAAAAAACACCACGAAGAATCAGATTGGAGTAAAGTTAAATTCAGTGAGGATAAATGTAAAAAGTATATCCAAGCTGCCACAAATGATCCAAATTACTTTGGTATCATTTTAGAAGAAGACGACGAACGGATAGGTTTTATGGCAGGTAGGCTATTAGAATATCCTTTTAGTCATGAACTCTTTGCAAGGGAACTAGATTTATATGTAGTACCTAAGCACAGAAAAGGAAAAGCAGGTATGTTTATGATGAAAAAATTTATAGATTGGGCTAAAGGAAGCAAAGCACTAGAGGTTGTCTTTGAGCCTCGTTTAAGTGATAAACATATTAAAAAATTTGACGCAATGGCAAGACGTTTAGGTATGAAACATTTTGCAAATGCATATAGGATAAAATTATGAGTTTTGGTGGCGGAGACGATCCAAGCAACACACAGTATGCTACTCAATTTAGTAGAGAAGCGCCGGAAATAGAAGCAGCAAAGCTAGGTCTAATGGGCACAGCTCGAGACCTTACACGTTTTGGTACAAATCCGTGGGAGCTAATTAATAAGGATGCAGAGCTTGGTGATGATGATTTTCAACAGTATCAATATAAAGGTACAGATGGTCGTTATGACGTTGACACTAAATTTAGTGATTTAACTAGAGAACAAAGAACTCAAGAAGGTAAGGTTGATATACCTCTTCAAAAAATGGCTGACTTTAATGCACAGCAAAAAAAAGCATTTGCTTTATCAGAGTCAGGACTAGGTGCTTTTCAACCTATGTTGGATCAAGCACAAAATTATACGCACGGAGCAGCACAACAATACAATCCTAATGATCCTAATTCAGGTATTCAAGCTTATATGAATCCATATCAAGATTATGTAACAAAAGGAATAGAAGATCAATTTGCTAAAGCTCAAAACCAAGCTAATTTATCTGCTGCAAATGCAGGAGCTTTTGGTGGGGCAAGGCAAGGAATACAATCAGCAGAACTAGCTGGTCAGCAAGCACAAGCTGTTGGTCAATCATTGGCACAAAATTATGGTCAAGCTCAACAAGCTTCTATTGGTCAATTCCAAAATCAAATGGGGAGATACGGCGACGCAGCTAAAATGATGGCTGGTCTTGGCGGTCAACAACAGCAACAAAATCAAGCGGATATTGCTTCATTAATGTCATCCGGTGCAGTTCAACAACAGTTTGCACAACAAGGATTAGACAATCAATACAGACAAAATATCCAACAGATTTATGAGCCATATCAACGACTAGGATTTACTTCCGACATCTATCAAGGTATGCCTACAAGTGCTATGGCAACTTCTATGGGCACAGCCCCTGGAACAAATGCTTTATCACAAGCTGTTGGTGCTGGGATCACAGGTTTAGGTGTGGCACAAGGGATGGGCTAAAATGGCTAATCCCTATAAATTTAGAAAACTTTTTAAACCTATAAAAGAAGCAACGCGTGATGCTTATCAAGCAGCAGTTGAAAATCCTTACGTTCAAAACTACGCAGATGTAGTAGCAGGAAAAAGAGGAAGAATAGCCCAGGCTTTTGGTGTTACAGCACCTATTTATGCTTCAAATAAAATAACAGAAATGGCTGTTCCCCAAAGAACTTCAGAACCTGAAAAAGAAGTTACGGAAGATATAACTGTAGAAGAAACACCTAAAGAAGATAATGTTTTAATTGAAGAAAATGAGATTCAAATAGATCCTGGGTCAGCAGCAGAAAGCGATAACGTTTCTGACAGTGGAGGAGCTAGTAACGAAGAAACTACATCAAGTGCACTAGTAGATCAATCTAATGAATACATGGGTAGTTATGATAATGATAGTTTAGCTCGTATTGAAGGGTATAAAGATGTCATTCGTCAATTTATGGGAGATGGCGATGAAGGTATGCGTATGCAAAAAATGGGCATGCTAGTACAACTAGGTTCAGCTTTAATGTCTGGTAAAAGTATGGATTCTGGAATGAAAGGATTTATGGATATTGTAGGTCAAGCAGGAATGCAGGTAGCACCTACCTTATTCCAAATGGGAGTAGAAAAAGGAAAAGCAGAACGTGAAATTGGAGCAGCAGCTCTTAATTTATATATGTCACAACTTGAAGATCAACAGGATAGAAGTGGCCCTATTATGACAGTCTATGAAAATATTTATAAGACTGATCAAAATGGTGCAATGATGTACGGTACAGATGGAAACCCAATTGTTATAGATAAAAGAAAAGTTGGAGATTATTATAGAAAAGGTCCAAAAATGAATGAGTTTATGGACTCTAATAATACACTTGGATATCCAAAATATACTTTCTTAGATCCAAGTTCAAGTGGTGAAGCGGCTCGAGCTGCAGGACAGTTAGGTAATACTTCTGCTACTGCAGAAGGAACTGCGGCACGTGATGCACAGATGGCTTATGCTAGATTTACTGGGCAAGGATTAGATACAATGGCAGATGTTATTATGCCTATATTAATTCAAAACAAAGACGTATTAGCCGGCATTACTGGTGAAATTGGTAGACTTGCTGCTGGACCAGCAGCTGCGGTTGAACAAATATCTAATGCTATTCTTAATGGTATTGGTGGTCAAGCTAAACTTAATGAATTGTATAATGCTCAAGTAGATGCAATGATAGATAAAGATTGGAGACAAGGAGATGTATACCAAGGATACGCCGTTTTAGATTCTCCTAACTACTTTAAAGAAATTAATGGAAAAGAAATTGGATTCTTTATTGACTCTCAGAATAAATATGGAAGAAACGTAGGTGCTGTTTACGAAAATGGCAGAATGGTAGAACCAGGAGAAGCAACTTATTATGCAACGCAAGATGGTTTAACTAGATTGCTACAAAACCCATACCAAAATCAAATGATTACATTTGAAAATACTTTAGGTCTAATGTTATCAAGAGACAGACAGCCAACAGGTCGTATGTTAGCAGACATTATGGCAAGATCATTTGCTGATACTAAAATGACAGGACTTACTGGAAGAGCAGCAGATCCTTATAAAGTTATAAGTAACTACGCATTTATTTTTAATGAATTAAAAAGACACCGTGAAAAAGCTTTAGGCTTTGCTGGATACACTAATGATATTACAGAAAGTACACAGTATGGTGGAACTAAAATATATGCACCTGAAGAATATAATATTAAAGGAATGGATAAATTTGCTAGTTTGTATTACCAACTAAGACATAATCCAGTAGATGGGTATAGGTATGCAGCAGAAAATATAGGAACAATGGACTACGGTGCATGGGTACAATCTATTGGAGGAAATTTACAACTTGATAACGCAGAGAATAGTAAATCAACAGAAGACATTACTAATGATATTATGGAGTTAATGAAATAATGGCAGATCAAAAAATTAGTAGTGTAGATATATTCAATACAGCTTTCAAACCTATAACGGAAAAGATGACTTTTGAAAATACTGGTATGAAAGATACTAAAATTGTAAGTGAAACTGAGGGAGGTATACCTCAAACACAAGCCCAAGAAAATATAGCTTACATGAATAAAAAGTTAGATCCTATTGTTGACACATTAACTGCGGGCCCTACTGCTATTTGGAATGCACTTACTCCTAACATATGGAGAAAAGGACAAAACAACAGATGGATACAAACAAAAGAAGATATAGCGCAACAAAAAGCTCAGCAAGAACAAGATAAGTTTTACAGACTTAGAAATGAAAGAGTAAAAAATAGTTTGTTTAAAATTGCTACTACAGCAAAAAATAAATACATACAAACTGGTGATTCTAAATATCTAGATTTAGCAGTAGAAGCAAAAGATAAAATATTTGCAGCAGAAGGTGTAACAGATGAAACATTTGCACAACCAGGCGCGATAACTATAGGAAATATGCGTGACTCAGCAGGACTGTTTACCAACAATCCTAATCCTTTACCTTTAATAGAAAATTCTATGAAAATATTTGGTGGAGGTGCTGGAAGTTATTATGGCGAAAAAATGATGCACAAACATTTTGTTAAAGGTTTAGCAAAAGGTGCTAAAGGATCTAAAGGCAACTGGCTTAAAAGAGCAGCTGGTGCTGTATTAGGGGGTGCTAGTAGTGTAGCAACCGCCGACCTAGGATATGAAGTTATGTTAGATATAATGGATCAAGCAGGTCAGGCAAAAGCAGCAATGAATGATCCACAAACATCAGCAGGATTTATGGATGCTATATTAGCTAACATTGTACCAGACGCATTAACGTTTGGTGATGTAGGAATTAATAGACCAGGCGCACAACAAAGAATTGAAAATGCTATTAATGATTTTAAATATGATGCAGGATTAACATCTGCATTTCTAGGAGCAAGGCCATTATACTATTTACTTAGACAAGGTGTAGGAAAAATGCCTTTTGGTATGTTTGGACCTAACGCAAGTAAAAACCCTAACATGCCGACAAACAAAGATTTACTTAATTGGGAGCAACAACTTATTAGTAAGTATGCACCTAAAGGATATGTTAAAACTTTAGATGATGGAACTGTAATTAAATCTCCAGAAGTAGACTTAGTATATAATTTACCTCTTGGTTTAGGAAAACCTTTATGGAAAATAGTTAATTCTAATGCACCTTTTAATCCTTTTAGATTTTTAGGTGGAGTAGATAACGCTAAATATTCTGGAAAAGGATGGCTAGACGATTGGTGGCCTGAACCAGAAACTATTCAAGGATCTATGATTGGTAGGCAAATGGTAGGCAATCAACTAGCTCCAAAAATTGCAGCAACGATGGCACCAGCTCCATTATTTGGAGGAGGAATTAGAAACAACATGGCAAAGCAAGGAGATTTTTACATGCAAGCTGTTGGTCAAGAAATGTTGGGTAAATTTGCACCTTACGCAAACATGATTGATATGAGTGTAGACTGGGGAAAAATTGCTTCTGCAAATGCTAGAGGTTTTGTTGCGGCCGCTAAAGAATTGGAAAAAGTATTTGATGATGCAGCAATGGGTGCAGGAAATATATTTAGTGATTCAACAATGGTTACTATTGGTAAACAAATATTAAAAGAAGCAGCTGATAAACAACAAATAGATAAAGCTGGAAATTTAATACCGCGTGCTACTACAGATAAATTAGTTGATTTTGTTAGAAATCAAATTATTAGACCTGTTTCTGAAGTAGGGTATGACGGGGGTTCAAAAACAGGAAGTCATAGTATGCGTAGTCTTTCACAAATGAAAGGGTTACGTGATGATATGGAAAAATTACTTAAGCCTATAAAAGATAATACAATGGCAGATACTCCTTATGCAGATGACATTACACGTTTAATGAAAGCGTGGGAAACAGATATTGGTTCTGTAAAAGACATGGGGTATCCTGAAGTATCACAAGCGTTCACTAACTATGATAATTTTGTTAGTAAAGGAATGTTATTGTGGGGAACAGACGTTGGTAAAGCAGCAGTACCAGGTGCAGCTGTGGCAAGAAGAGGATTTAATGTAGTTTTAGAAAGAGATGGAACAAGAGCTGGTCATACATTGTTTGATGTATTAGTAGAAGCAGCAGAAAAAAATCCAGCTTCCGCTTATCAAGAATTAGCTGCAATGAAAAGAATTGTAGGGCCAAGAAATTACCACAACGGCGTAGCTACTTACATAAGAGACGCCTTTTCAGATAATATAGGTGAAAAAGGTGGTATGTTAATGTTTAATTCTGAAGGATTTAGAAAAGCATTAGGGATAGGAGCAGAAGGATCAGCGCTAAGAGCTTTTATGAAAGAAGCATTACCTGGACCAAAAGTAAGTAAGTTTAAAGTGTTTGATGGAGAAAAAGGATATTACATAGATTTTGATGACGAACTTTATTCTAAAGGAGTTAACGCTGGCATAAGAGAAATGCTTGGAGAAGAAGTACCTGAAGGATTATTAAAAGCAGAATCTAGACAACTACCTACGATGCAAGAATTTGATCGTCTGTCAAAAATACTTGAAAGATTATTTGTAAACGGTGTACCTGATCCATCTAAATTCATGATGAGACGTGCAATTATGAGTGGAACACGTAACTCATTAAAAGCTTTACTGCCTACACATGCACTAGGAATAGGTTCTGGAAAAACTGTAGGAACAGGTGAAGCAGCAGGTGCTGTTGGTGGAACTGTTTTAGGTGGATGGCTTCCGGCTGCTGGCATAGCTTTCCTTGTACAGCACAGTGGAAAAGTTTTAACAAGACCTGTAGCAATGAATGTATTTATGAACATGATGGATGCTAACTTACCTTCACAAGTAAGATTGGCTAACTATGCAAGATTAGTTCGTATGTTCCCAGAAGAATGGGAAGATTTTGATGGTGATTTAGGACGTATGCAAAAAGAAGAAATGTTATTGCAACAACGTGGTGGAGTAACATTACCTAATGCTGCTACTGGTTTAATTAATGATGCAGGTAGAGCAATTATAGACAAGACAAAAGAAACTTATCAAAATTTAAACACACCTAACGTTATAGACACAATAAGACAAAGGAATAATGCAAATAAACCTTTGACAATAGAAGATACAATGTACGCTCCAGAAGTAAGTATGAATAATAGTGGTGGTTCTGGATTAGGATCGTCAATAACAAGCAATACGACCATGAACCCAGGTGCTGCAGCTAGTTTGTACCAAGGAGACACAGATGCTGCTTTGGCAAATCAATTTGGTGGTGGCGCAACACAATATGCTGCTAATGGTGGTATAATGAATGCCGTTATGGATAACAAAGGTAAGTTTACAGAAATACAAAAAGGTATTAATGAAAATCCTTTTACTAAAAATATAGGTAAAGCTTAATGCCTCTTCTTACGAACATAGTATATAACAGTGGTGATAATATTTCTAAAGAAAGAGACATAAATAATCAAAGAGGTGAAATGTTTAGAACATTTAAAGATTCTGTTTCTCCTCAAATATCTGAACAAAGAAATAATATTGTTAATGCAGCGAAAAATTCTTCTATTCTAGGTCCTGTTATACAAGGTTATGACAAAATAAAACCATTTTTACCTGAGGTAGATTTACAAGACAAAACAATAGAGTACGAATATGAAAGGCCAGTGGGCCCAGGCATTTTTAGTCTTGGCGCTGAATACGATGTTGATGATAATGATTACGGTTTAGATTTTGGATATAAATGGAAATTTGATAATGGAGGCATAGCAACTCTTACAGAAGATTTAGAGCCAAGAATGACTACTCCAGATCCACAAGTAACTAAACCTAAAAAATTAACAGATGAGATGAAAGATTATTTATATGATTACCTATTAGATTTTATGTTTAAACAAAGAAAAAGAGAGCAGCAAGAAAATGAAGGTAGAATACCTCCTTTTAATTATTTTGACATGGAAGTATGACCTTTAAAGATATAGTATGGTTAGTTGGTGTTATTCTAGCACTAGGTGGTACGTGGGGTATGACCTCACAAAGAGTATCCGCGTTAGAAAAAGACATGGATAGGTTAGAAACATCACTACAATTATTATATTCTATAGACTCGCGTATTGCTGTCATAGAGACAGAGATAAAACACATAAACGAAAAGTTAAAGTAAGGGGCAATTGGGGGGAAACTAATTGCCTAATTACTTTAAACGTGTTATAATCACACGTGCAATTAATACAGAAATATAATTACGCAGAACTAAAAAGAAAAGAAGGTGGATCTAGATTATATCTAACACCTGATGGTGAGTCATTACCATCCGTTACTACAGTATTATCTAAGACACAAGACAAGTCATTTCTTAAGGAATGGAAAGCACGTGTAGGAGAAAAAAAGGCAGAGGAAATTGTTGCTAATTCTTCAGCTATTGGAACCGCGCTCCACCTATATATAGAACATTTAGTGAACAAACATGCGTATGAAGATCTAACACCCGTGGGTGTTAAAGCGAAGGCCATGGCCCAGGTAATTATTGATCATAAAGAAGGTATAAATAAAATAACAGATGTATGGGGATCAGAAGTTCATTTGTATTATCCTGGAAAATACGCAGGCACTGCTGATATGATAGCACTTTATGATGGCAGGCCTACTATCATTGATTTTAAGCAAACAAATAGACCTAAGAAAAGAGAATGGATTCAAAATTATCTTATGCAATTAGCCGCTTATGCTATGGCTCATAATAAGTTATTTAATACAGAAATAGATCAAGGAATAATTCTTATGTGTTCCCAAGATTTATTATTTCAAAAGTTTGAACTAAGTGGTGAAAATTTTGTTAGGGCTGGTGATGCTTTTATGAAAAAGTTAGATGAATATATTGCAAGTTTATTTTAAATCCAATCAGCTAAATCTTCTCCACTAATCTCACGAGCAATATTAATTTTACTTCTTAAAGCTTTTATAATTTTTTCATCCACTGTTTGTTTAGCAACTAAATCAATATATAATACTTTATTTTTTTGTCCTATACGGTGTGCTCTATCTTCTGATTGTATTCTTTTTTCTAAGTCATAATTGTTAGAATAATAAATAACTGTGCTAGCTTGTGTTAATGTAATACCATACCCACCTGTTTGTGTGTTTCCAATAAAAAAACGAATAGGATTATTTTCATCTTGAAATTTAGTTATACATGCCTGTCTATCTTCCTGGGCAGTTGCTCCGTAGTAAGTACAATATGATTCTTTACCAAATTCTTCTTTAACTGCTTTCTCTATAGCTTTTATATCATTAATATAATTAGCCCATATAATAACTTTTCCTGTAGTTTCACCTAATATCTGCATTAATTCAGTAAGACGATTATTTTTTAATTCAATAACTTCATCATCATCTGTTTTCATATGCCCACAAGTTATTTGATGTAATCTTATTAATTGTGTCAATACATTGACAGCCGTCATAGATTTATCTTTTAAAATAGTAATAGCATTTGCTTTCATTTCACTATACGCTTTATGTTGTTCATCGGTTAATTCTATTTCTCGTTTAGTATAAATTTTATCAGGCAAATCTAAACAATCTTTTTTCAGTATTCTAAAAGAGTGAGGTGATACTAATTGTCCTAACTGGGATAAGTTTTTAAACTTAACTATTTTTTGAAACTTATGAGTCCCTCCTGCAGCATTAGCAGTAATCAGTACTGCATAGCGAGTCCTAAATGCGTAAAAGCTAGACTGCCCTAGGATCTCGGGATCTAAAAAATCCATTTGTGACCATAGATCCATAGGAGATTGAGTAACTGGGGAACCAGTCATTATTCTTCTATATTTAGCTTCTTTACTAAGAGCTAATAAGGATTTAGTTCTTTTAGCCTGTGGATTTTTAATTGTAGTGCTTTCATCTACAATAATCATTGAGTTTCCAATCAAAAATAATTTTGCAAAATCTAAACCTTTTTTAGTAGAGAATGCCTCTACATTCATTACCATTATCTTTAAACGATAATCACCTACAGTTAATATATCTTTTAATTGTGCTTTATATTTAGCACTAGTAGATGGTTTCCATCCTAATACTTTTTTTTCTATGTAGTCTGGCACGTGAACTGGG
>Ga0209645_1001350_pt1 | contig 12327 bp, 4 predicted proteins | sample ETNvirenome_6_30_FD_184070 | JGI IMG/M metagenome (GOLD analysis project Ga0209645, IMG submission 184070) | Marine viral communities from the Pacific Ocean - ETNP_6_30 (SPAdes) (version 2) | ecosystem: Environmental > Aquatic > Marine > Oceanic | place: Pacific Ocean | collected 2013-06-19
AATGTCTGATAATTGGTTATACAGATCTTTGTTGTATGTTTTTAATTTATCTACAAAAGTCCTACCTTCTTCTAATTTTGGCCCTAATCCAAATCTAGATAATATTTCTTGACCTGCGCTTATATAATCAACATTTCTTGTACCTTTTTCTCCAACTTTTTTATCTGAGTCTTTAAAAAACTTTTTAAATTCTTTTACAGATTTTTCAAAATTTTTGCGTACTTCTACAGCTTCACGAGCTAATGCACTATTAATAAATTCTGATCGTTTTGCTTCAATTACTTTTGTATCTTCTCCCATTCTCATAGCTTTTTGCGCTTCTTTAATAGCTCTTTTTTCTGCAAGAACATATACATTTGGTCTTATTTCTTTTATAGGTTTCCTAGCTAAAACATCTCGTGCAACTTGTTTGGCAGCAGCAATTTGATATCGCACTGGTTGCATAGTTTTTGTTAAAAATTTTAATTCTATAGCTAAAAATTTAGCTCTTGCTTCATTATGTAATGCTTCTTGTACTTGCAACTCTTGTTGTTTTGGATCAGTTAAACCACTAAATTCATCAACCATGCGTTGATCAGTGCGTTCTTTTATTACATTTTTAATAGGTTCTAAATCAATTAAACCATTTATCATGCCTGTTGCTGTTTCAAATCCAAACATTTCAGCAACCATTTGAACAGGTATTCCGTTTTGACTAACCATGCCATATTTACCTGTACCTAATTTCTTTATTTCAGATGCCATGTCATAAAATGGCACAAGATTTTTTAAACTTTTTATATCAATTTTATTGTTTTCTGCTGATTTAAACTTTTCATTTTTTTCATTACTCCATTCACCAGTTTTTAAAAATTTCTGTAATTTATACAATGGTTCATTTTCTGCTTTAACAGTTTCTTCTGCCATTACTTTTTTTCTTGTTGCTCTAACTTTTTTTTGTAATTCTTTTAATACTTTGCTTTTTGCGTCTGATAACCATTGCACTTGTTTCATACTTGCTTTAGTTAATGAATCTATTGCTGCGTCTTGTGTTTCTTGTATTGCATCTGTATATTCTTTCCACATAGCATCACTCATGCCACTTTCTTCTTGTGTTTCAAACATTGGTTTTAATGCATATATTTGTTGCGATTGTTTAATTTCGTTTTCACTAGCTATCATTCGATCCATTACACCTCTTACTTCATCAGTTAAAACTGGCAAATCAACGCCATTTTCCTCTTTATATATTTTGTTTAAATCTTCTACTATTGATTTATAAACTCTACGGACATAATCAGCAAACTTTATAAATATTTTTTGTAGATCAACACTAGGTGCAGGTTTTGTTTCTGTTAAATATATTTCAAAATTATATGCAAATGCTTCGTGATATTTTCTTTTTTCATTTAATGATAGTTTGCTCCATGTATCAACACTGTCTACACCCCAAAAATCTAGCAATATATCAAAATCATTTTGTATTTCTGGTGTTGCTTGTCCTGATAAAACTAAATCTTCAGTAACAGTTAGCATAAAATGCGCTGTTTCATGAAAAAACGTAGATATATCAGCTTTTGTATTTAAAAAGGCAGTTAAAGTTTTAGGGTCAAAACCACCTCTTGCATCATCAAAACTACTAGGTACTTGTTGTTGTGAAAATAGTTTGCTTTGTTGCGCTAAATCTTGTGCAAATTCTCCTACCTTTACCCGAATAGACCCTCTAGGTTTTCCAACATTGAGTCTGAAATCTCTCCGTCCATTTGGGAATTCATCATCGAGACTAAGTCGAGAAGGTTCGACTCTGATCCCAACTGCGGTATCACCGTAGCCAGTATCTGTGATAGCTCTGGTGGTAACGTAGACATCAGGTTCTCCAGCACTTCTAAGTTGACCGGACTCTCTGATTGCGTTTGCTGCTCGTTTGTTGGTGTGGTGGTAGACGGTAACTGTTCCGTCTGCGTTGAGAGGAAGTCCTGTGGTTTCGTCAATTCTTCCTTGTTGTTGGAAAGTATCAATCTCTCGTATCTGTCCAGATCCTCCATCATCTCGTTGTGTGTCTCTTGATTGCTCCTCGGATTGTACTGATAACTCATTGTCTACCTCCTGTAATGTAGATTGTATGTCAGTTTCTGATATGCCCATTCTAGCAATTAAAGACGCAGCAGCATTAGCATAATCAGGTGCTGCGTTATCTTCGTAACCTGTTTCTACTACTGTTTCTTTAAGTTTTGCAGAATCATATAATTTTTTTTCTGGATACCACATCAATGCCTGTAAATCTGCCATTGTTAAATTTGGATTTTGTTGTTGCAATATTGGCAATACTTGTCCAAAAACTTTTTCTATAAATCTTCTTTCTGGTGGCCCTTTAGGTTGCTCTTTTTGACCATCTAAATAACCTGCTAATGAATTACCTGCTTTGCGTATTTCATCTCCAATACTTATTCGTTTTTCACCTTTTATAGGTTTACCTTTAATGTTTGTTATTGTGTCTGCAACATCATTGTCTGGTTCAATTAAAGATATTTCTGCCATTAAATCACGATTTGCAGGTATGGTTGTTCTAGTTTCTATTCTTTTTGCAACTTCATCTAAATCACCTAAAGTAAGTTTTCTGCCAAGAATTGTCTCAAATGCTTTTTTTTGTTCTTTAGTTAAAGCTTTTATATATTGTTTTAATTGGTCACGTTTAGTTTTAGCTTGCTTTGTATAGTCAGTAACAAGAGTACCTGTCATGCGACCCCATGTACGCATAGCCCATCTATCTAAAGTTAATTGTTCATAGTTACCGTATAAATTTGCAAAAAAACCATTACCTATTTTAGGGCCAATAACAGCAGCACCATATACTATTTCACTTTTACCAAATTCTTTAATTGAAACACCTGTATATGTTTCTACCTCTTTAACTGTATGTGTTGTACTCATAAATTTTTCTACATCTTCTATACCGTTTTTTTCAATTAATTCATTAATTAATTTAAAACTTTTAGACATTGCACGACCTGCTTTGCCCTGCCCATAAGGCGTTGGAAATTTACCATTTTGTTTCCAGTAACTGTATACATCTTCTGCAAGGTCAAAATTTGTATTTACATCTATACCGTTAGATGTAGTTGCCAATGCCCAAGTAAAAGCAAAATTTGATGCTGCGTCAGTAGTTAATTCTGGATGTACCTTTGCTAATAACCTTTTAGCTTTTGTGACTTTTTCGTTATACCAACCTATTGCGTTTGGATTTTCTACTAGTGCGTATTGTGCATCTGCTAATAATGTCTGTACTAAATATTTTTCTGTTTCTACAGAAGAGTCTGAAAGATCTACTTTACCTTTTTTAGCTTCATTATTAACACGTTCTTGTATTTCTAATTTAAAATCCCGGTTAGTTGCAAATGGTTTACTAGCTGCAAAATCAAAATTCTCTACAATTCGTGCTATTTGAAATACAGCTTGTGGTACTGGCTTACCTTTTTTTTGTGGTTTTGCTCTTTGCGCAAATACTTCATCTTCTAACAATTCTTGTTGTTTTAATATATCTGCTGTTTCTCTAGACCATGTACCGCTATTAAATGTAGATTTAACTGCTGTATTGTCAAATACTACTACCTCATCTATACCGCCACTACCTTTTAAAATAACGCCATCATGACCTGCTTCAATAAGTCTGTCTTGAAAACCTTTAGCAGCTTTTTCACCACCTAATTGATTGTCTCTTTTTTCTTTTTGTGTTGCATAATATGGATTTTCTAAACGTACATACAATGGAATTATATTAGCCCCTGCATCTCCACGTTTGTTAATAAGATTAGCTTGCGCTCCTATAGCACCTTTTTCTCCACGGCTCATATACACACCTTTACCAAGAAATCCAAAATCTTTTTTATTTGGATGATCTAGATTAAATTCACTAAAACTATCTTTAGTGCCATGATATAAAACTTCTGGCACACCATTTTTCTGTAATACTGACTTGCCAAAAAATTCTTTAAATTGTGGTGTATCTATTTTTGCAGTGCCATCTTGATTAAATAATTGTTGTTCTGGAGTTACTTGTATTTGATCTGTACTAAATACTTTATATGGATATTTTTGTGCAAATACATCAGGCAATATTCCTAATTTATTAGATTGTGTTATGACAAGATCACGATAAAATGACGCAGCATATTCAGCATTTTCTTTATAAAATTTGCCTGTATCTAACAGCATTGCTTTAAATTCTTTTTTTACTTTTGCAGCACTGTTTGTAAATTCATTATTTTTGTTTTCTGCTTTTTCTGATATTGCTCTTGCTTCTTCATATAATTGTTCACGATTAGCTTCAAAATATGTACTTTCTGTTTTACTAAAATCATTCTTATCCCAACGTATATGTTGTTTTAAAAATCCATCAAATTCTGTATTTGCAAGTTGTGCAGCATATTCACCTGTAGGAATAACAACATCATTACCTATTAACGTACCTGCTTTGCTTAATTCTTTTAATTGATTTGCAACTGTAGGCGATACTTGTTCTATGTCTTCTATATTTAATCCTTGCTGCAACATTGCATCAGTTATTGCTTGTGCATCTACATATACATTTGGTTTGCCGTTTACGTTACCTAAATCTTGTGTTAAATTTTTATATTCTTTTGCGCTTCTTTTTTTTAAAACACTGGTAGATGCATCTTTTGATAATTCATTTAAAAAAACCTCATTTTCTTTTGCTTTTTTAACTTTCTGTATATCACCTAAAAATACAGGGCCACTACCAACTAAACCAACTAAAGACATACCTTGCACAGTTCTTATAAAAGTTGTTGCTAATCTTTGTGCAATTTCTTTGCGTCCTTCTTCTGTTGTAATTTTTAATTGAAGATCTTCTTTATCGCTTAATGCTACTGACAAATCACGACCTAATATATTAGTACCTTCTTGTGCTACTTCTGTTAAAGATTCTGCAAGCATATTATTTAAAAAATAATTTCTGGCAAATTTAGTTATTGAATTTTTTACAGTAGGTTTTAATAATTCTTTAGAAATTTGTTTAGTAGTTTCTTTTATTAAAGCTTTTCTAATTGGTGCAGTAACATAACCTAATCCAATAAATTCAATACCTGCATTAGCTAAACCAACACCAGTAGCAATATTTTTGGCAGTTTGATCATCCATACCTTCTTCTACTAAATCTAAGTACATAGATCCACCTTCTATGGCATAGCTATCAAATGCCATTGAGCCTAAAAATCCAACAAGAAAACCACCTTTAGCTGTAAATATAGAACCCGGCCCTGTTACAGCACCTGCAACTCCAGCAGCAGCACCTGTGGCAAGACCATATTCCAATGCTTCTGGTAATGTTTTTGAATATTGCCCAAATATTGAACCTGCTTCTTCAAACATTCCAGTACCATCTGCTTCAAGTTCTTGTAGCCTGTTGTTGATATTTGCTAATTCAAGATCTAATTCTGGATCTGTATTTCCTCCCTTTTTTAAAATACCTATTCTTCCTCTTCTTACATTTAACCTTCCTTTTTCCCAACCTTGTGATGCATTTTCTGGTATGTTTTTAAAATCATTAAATAATTTTTCTAGTCCTTCTAAGTTATCTATGTTGTCATAAGCTAATGCTGCAAATGTTGGATCACTTAATTGTTTATATAAAACTGGACTATATTGTGCAGTTTGTAATCTTTTTAATTTATCTTTTCTATTTTTTTCCATCATTAAACTAACAGCTTCGTTGCTATTTAATGCAAACTCTTTTGGTAAATTTAATTCCTCTGCTAGTTTTAAACCTTCACCAACCATGTCTGGATCTTTATCCATAACAAGTTGTAAATTAGCTTTCACTTGATTTTTTACTGCTTCTCTATCTTGCTTACGAAATTCATCGTATTGATTAAATGCAGGTGTTTTATCTTCTTTAATGTTTTGACTAGGAGCTAGTTCTAAAACATTTTTTTCTTTGTCATCTTTTCTAAATTGATCGTAAATACTAGTCATAATTGTTATTTTGGTTTACCTGCACGAACCCAATCGTTAGCAATTTGTTGTTCAGTTGGCGGTGTTAATCCGTCATTTAAATATGATTGAATTATTTGTTCTCTTTGTGTGTCAGGTATATCACTTAAAAAAATATTTTTATTGTTTACTTTGACAAATATTTCTTCAAACTGATCTTCGTCAACAGCTAAAAGTGGTACTTCTTCTCTGGAATATATTCCAAAATAATTTGGAGAAGTTCTTAAAAATACTTTTTCTCCTAATATTTTATTAATAACTGCTTGTTTTTCTGTAAATGAAGCTTTGCCATCTTTTTGTATTTGTAATTGATCAATAGCTTTTTTTATTTCAAATTTTAATTCAAAATAATCTTCTTCATTACGATCAGTTTTTTTATTTAAAATATTATCAAAACCAAAATCTTTTAAAGAATTATTAAACATATCTGCGTCTACAGTTGCAGCATTTACTGCACTTGAACCACCTTTTTGTAATTTTTCACCAGCTTCTTTGTATTCTAAATATTTAGATTGTGTCAATCTACCTCTATATGCACCTATATTTTCTGGCAAAGTTAATGATGGGTCAGCTTCTAATTCATTAATTGCATCAGTTTCAGATTTTTCTGGGTGACCATTTCTTAATAACGTTTGATCTTCTCTTGTAAAATCTTCTATATCAATACCGTTGTCTGCTAACTGAGTCCATGCATCTTTACCAGAATATGCAATTTCTTTTGCTGCTTCTAAATTAGCGTCATAAATTTCTTCTTTACCTGCTTTTTCTGCTTTATAATTTCTTTCTAGTTCTGCTATTGCGTATGTAAGTTGTTCTTCGTCTTGTATAGTGTCTTTTAATTTTTTTGTTAAATCTGCTAATAATGGCATTTTTGTTTTTTCATCTGTTCTATACGAAGGCCCATCGTTAGGATCATAATCATAATTAATATCTGATTTTAATATTTGCAAATCATTAGCAACCATTGACGCAAAAGGATTATCTGCCCCTATTTTGTTAACCATATCTTCATTTGTGTAACCTATAACTTTATCAATTAATTTTGCATTAAATTCTTTTGCATAAGTAGGATCATTTTTTATACGTTCTAAATCTATACCTTCTGCAACTAATTCTCTTTTTGCTTTTGAAAAAAAGGCATCTGCTTTTTTGATACCTAAATGTTTACCAACAAAAAGATGTATTGTTTGATGTTGTGGTGGTAAACGTAAACTAGAATCTTCTTGATAATACTTAGATGTATTTTGTACTTGCTCTAAAAATTCTTTAGCATCAGATTCATTTAATTGACTAGTATCTATTTCATCAGGTCTAAAACCATATTTAACAGTTCTACCAGTACCATCATCAGTATGATTAAAACTATCTAATGAAAATAATTTATTTGCTTTATCTGGAAATGAACCGCTATTAGTATCACCACGATCTGTAAATACTGCATTTGCTTTTATTTCACCTTTTTGTTTGTTAAAACCAGTAAGAATTTTTGAAGCATAAGTATTGTATGTTGCAGCATCAACTCTACCTGCATCAGTTTCACTATCTAAATATGCTTTAGCATCATCAAAATCTTTCTTTGCAATCATTTGATTTAAAGTAGATACGTTAATTTTATTTATTACTCTTTGTATTAACCCTGCTCTTTGTGAACTGTTTTCTGGCCAGCCTTTATTGTCTGCATATCTTGCAGCTAATAAAAGACTTATAGCTTTGTGTTTACTAAATTCACCAGAACCATCATGCCAATCCTCATAATTCTGCCCAGTTGTATCTGCAATAATATCTATTTCACTTAAAAATTCATTGTCACGATATTTTGTAAATTCTGTAATTTCATGTTTAGTCATAAACATATTGGCAGAATTTAATGTACTTGCTGCTTTTGTTTTAAACAATAATTTCTGTGTATTGTTTTCTAACGATTCTTCAAACTCTTCTGATAACCTTACAAGTTCAGCTTTTGTCTGATCAAGAACTGTTATAGGATTATCATCATCATCATATCCAACTGTTTTTATAGCATTTTCACCTTCTAAAGATGCATATTTTAATTTTGCTTCATTTACTTTAGCTATATATTCATTGTGTTTTTGTGTATATACTGCGTCATCTCTTTCGTCTTGTAACTTTTGTGCAACGTCACTTATTTGTTGCCCTAGTTGCATTTGGCCTTTTGCCAATTTTCCTAATGCTTCGCTTTTTTCATCCGACATTTGCTGGATGCTGCCACCCTGCAACATGGTAGGTGCATTACTTTCTAGCTGAACTGTTGGTACTTCTAAAACCATATTTATTTACTCCAATGATCATTTTTTGCAATCTGCCCTATAACACCACCTGCCCCTGTCATTAACGTACTACTCATGTTTAAAAACGGACTAACAGCACTGGCAGAAGCAAACATATTACCTGCTGATACACCTAACATATCTGATTGAATATCAGCTTGCACTCCTCTCATACGCATATTTCCTACAGCTTTTACCTTATTAACATTAATAGTTAACCTATCTATTTCATCCAATACTTCCTGACTTACTTCTATATCTCTAGAGCTACCAACACCAGCCACACCTCCTCTAGCTGCCATTGAAGCTCTTCTTTGTCCTTTTTTTATTCCTTGTGCTAAAGATTTAAGTTGTGCCTGTTTATTGTATTGCCTTGATATATGCTGCGCTTGACTTTCGATAGATTTGGCATTTATTTTTGCCATGTATTGTTGATGCTCAAATTGTAATGCCTGACTTTTTAATTGATTTTTTCTAAATTTGCCTTGAAAATAACTAGCTACACCTCCAGAAATTAGGCCACCTACTGACATTACATCGCCAAATTGTCCAAATTTCTTTTGCCATGACATCGTTGTACTTACCTCAACACATCCTTATTTTTCAGTATACATATACTTTATCTGTTTACGGTCACACTATCCACCGATTGCTACTTCAATTGTCATGCCTACAACTGTTAATGGTAATGGATCTGTTTGTCGTACAAATAATTGACCATTGTCTTGCCATGTAGGTGTAAGCATAATTTTTATATCTTCTGTTTTTAAACGTGGTGGAGAACCATAAGGTTCATCGGTACGTTGTTTTGCTTCTACTAATTTGTCTGCACTAGGCCCAGCAAATATACCAGAAGATTCTAAAACTCTTAACCAAACATGATTGACATTTTTTACACGGCCTTGACCAAATGCTTCTGCTTGCAATGACATTGGCATTGTTTGTAAATCGCTTTCATATTCCAAACCTATATGTACAACGCTAGATGCACGATCTAAAGTAATAGATCCACTTGATATTGTTTTTTGTGGATGAACAGCACCATCAGCTAAAATACTAACTGTTTTACCTTCTAAATAATTTAATCCTGATATAACATTTCTTGCTACTTCATATGTTGTAATTGCTGTATTACGCAAACTTGCTGGTAAATCTACGTCTAATTTTACCGTTGCTACAGTTGCATTTGTTGTAGCAGTAATATTACAACGATAATAATTTGTACCACTAACTAAGACAATTGCATCGCCTACATCATCAACATTAGGAGGTGCATTAAATAAATTATAATTAGCAGTTATAGTAACGCTTTCTCCTCTAGTATAATTTGTACCACCAGAAATAGTTACAGTGCGATTTGTATCTGTATTTGTACCGTCATAAGTTGAACCTGCGTCAACAAAAAATGCATCTCGATCTTTGTCATACAATCTTGAATTCATACGCTCAATAAATTTTTTTGTTGCTCCATTAATAGTTCTTTTTATAACGCAATAAAGTGCGTCATCATTTCCTTCTGAAACAGTTGCAACGCTTTCAAATGTACCGTCAGTATCGTGTTGATGCCAAGCACCAATAGTTTGCTCTGGTACATATGTAAAACCTAATAATTTACCATTACTACTAATAAACCAAACTATAGGAATAGGAGATTTAGCTAACGCCATATCTGTAACAGTTAAATTGTCAAACAAATGTGGCGCACGCAATGATAAATCACCTGTTATAAATCCATTAGCTTGCCAGTTATAACCAAGTTCTCTAACGTGACCACCACGAGAAGAAGCATATACCATACTATTATTAACAATTACTGGTTGTGCATTATTAGCACCTACATACGATTGTGGTTTTACGGATATAGATGACGGTGTTATAGCATCACTGTTAATAGAAGATACACGCCATTCCGCTGATCCTGTAAGCATAAGTAAGTTTGTCAATGGAACAATGTGTCTTATAGTATTTGCTTCACGAGCAGCAACTCTAAATTTAATTCGATCATCATCTCGTATAGGTAGACCAAAAGATAGATTACTTTCAGTACCTGATTTAGTCATTAATATAGTTTGCGGTTCATTATTTGTTCCAGCAAAAACTCTGCGTTGTTCAAAATAAGACACAGCACCGGGATAATTATCTGTTGATTGAAATTCGTTTTCGTATATAGGTGGTGTACGAGAAAAATTAGGTGCAATGTTTGCATCTACAATAGATGTAGCAGTTGTTTCACCAAGAAATCCATATATACCAGCTTGTTCTTTATATACTCTGTATTTTGCTGCGCCACTAACTGCGTTCCATGAAATAGTATTTTTAGCTCCTGTTACATAGATATTATTATTTACTGATGCAGAACTAGATTGTGAACTTTCATCAACTAAATTATCTTTAACTGCTGTAACAACATATTCATGAGTTTCGTATGTATCTGTGTTAGTGCTGCTTGATGAAGGGATATACGCAGATACACTTACACCACCGGGTGCTGCTAACGGACTAGCAAAGTTAATTGCTTTAAGCTCCCATTTTGTTGCACCTAATCTTCTTAATTCTCTTGGTGCATGATTAGGATGCACTAATGTCATAACGTCAGCAGATTGTACATAATGCACATCAAACAATTCTGCTTCTAAAAATGGATGGTGAATTTCGTAAATATTTGGATTTGTAGGCATTGCATACCAGTTAGAAGCATTTGGTGGCTGACTATTAGAATGCGCTGTTTTAGCGTAATAATTAACACCACCTTGTTTTGCTATATCACCAATTGCATAGTTAGTACTATTACTCCATGCTGAACCATCAGAATATGATAATGGTTGACCTTGTGTATGAAATCTAAAATATCCTTGACCCATTTCTATAACCATTGTTTGGGTTGTAGAAAATGTAAAAGATAATAATCTTACTGCTTTTGTACTATCTTTAACCTCTGCTACATATTTAAAACCTGCTCTGTTTTCTGCTGGCCCTTGTGGTTTAGCAATAAAATTACGCATTGTTGCTGCGCCTTGCTGAAACTTGGCATCATCAATACGACCAAACATTTCTGGTGATATTTCACCTCCAGAAAAAGATCTATAAAACGTGCGTGTAACTGGCATTGATTACCTCCCAGATGTCCAAGGCACAATATGTTCTATCGTTATATCTCGATGTAAATTGTCTGCTTGTTTTGCACTTGCTAAATAACCCATCATCATTTGTGTAGAACGTTTTGCTTCTGCCATTCCTTGATCACCTTTTATTATTGGCCCTGCAAGCATAGATGCCAAATGCCATGACAACGTAACAACAAACAATGGAGAAAATAATGATGCGTCAGTAACAAATGCCTGATACCTTAACATTGCATTTTCTTGATTGGTATAAATATATGCTCCTTCTACTGCAAATTGTTGTGGTGTATATTGACCAGCTACTATTGTTGGCGCATAGTTAGATGTTATACCACCGGGAGTGTCACCAGCAGACATTCTTGTAGCGTAATCGTTTTGTGCTGTTGGAGATATTATTGCTACAGGTGACATCATGTCAGCAGGTGCTGCGTATGCATAATCCCATTGGTCAAGGGTATTAGTAGTTAGTGCTAAATTTTCACGTTTAGAAGCAAAATTCCATGTATGCATCTCCAGTAATGTATTTCTTGCAATCGGATAAAAACGTGCAGCTTTCTCTGCTTGCGCTGATCCTTCTGGTGGGGATAGCGTAGCGATTGTTGCATCATCACCCAAATGAGCTAGGGCAAGGTTGCAAATATCGACTTCAGTTGCCATAACATCTCCTAAAAAAAGAGGAGGTTAGCAGTATTCCCACTAGCCCTCCAGTAAAAAATAAGAAAACTAATGCCTATTTATTAACTGCTTCAAGTTGACTAATAAGAGTTTCTTTTGTTTGTCTTCTATCTAGTTCAACACCAATAGAACGACCAAACACTTCAAGTTCTGCTTTAGTCATTGACTCATAGTCAATTGATTGAGTAGTTGGCTGAACATCTTCTGACGGTACGGTTGTGTTTGACGCCACAGGTAGATCAGGTTCAGTTCCA
>Ga0209645_1001351_pt1 | contig 12323 bp, 25 predicted proteins | sample ETNvirenome_6_30_FD_184070 | JGI IMG/M metagenome (GOLD analysis project Ga0209645, IMG submission 184070) | Marine viral communities from the Pacific Ocean - ETNP_6_30 (SPAdes) (version 2) | ecosystem: Environmental > Aquatic > Marine > Oceanic | place: Pacific Ocean | collected 2013-06-19
TGTTCTGTCTGCTATGTTTACTCCTACCGCCTGCATCTGCCCTTCCATTATTGGTTGGGAAGCTGGCTTCATTTCTTTTTCTTCTTGCAGCACTATTTCTGCAATGCCAGTTCCATAGACGGCGGCGTTTATCAGACACTCTGCAACGCCCTTCCTAGCTTTATTCTGTTTGAAGTCTTTATTTAACTGCTCTCTCAAATAAACAACGTCTTGAGGTTCACCATCTCTCAAATCGTCCTTAATGTCAAAGAACCTACCCCGTCCAAAAGTAGCTTCCTCAATCTCAGCTACGGCAGATTCTACGGCTTGTTGGAGAGCAGGGGATACAATCTGGCTTCTTTCAGAGTCACGAGTTCTATCTTCTGCGGAAAATTGGCCTCTCCACAGACGATTGTATTCTTCAAAACGCTTTTCGTAGTTATTATCAAAGTGGTCACGCCATGAGTCACACTTCTCTATGACCCAATCTTCAACGCTTTGTAGAATTGTAAACTCTTCTTTATCAAGCATATTAGTAACCAGCTACCATATCTACGGCTTCAAAATGGTCTTCTTCAAAATCATACGAATATGTGACGTTAGCCAACTGGTCTATATAGGCTAAAGCGTCAATCATATCGTCATGTGTCAGAGCGTCAGGGAATTGAAATAGCTCGTCCAAGAATTGAATGTTCCATTCCCCTTTGTTAAGGTTAATAAGACCATTCTCAAATCTTCCCTGTAACGCCCACATGACCCTATCAGTTTTCTTCTTGTTTCCATGGGTTAATTCTTCAACCCTAAAGAAACGCGAATACTTCTTCATAAGGTCAGATAAGGGAGACATTACAGCTTGACGCGCAATACCTTTCTCTATTCCCACAGAGATAGGCTGATAGTCCCTAACGGCCTGAAAAATCTTTTGAGCAGTCTGGTCTAAAGACCACCTGCCCGTAATTATATCCTTAACCCACCACCCTTGGCTACCCACCTTTACTACAGCTATAGCGGTGTTGTCAAGATTTTTGGTTTTGTTCTTTTTGCCAACTTCTTCAAAGCCAGCCAAGTCAATAGCTATATAGTAATCCCCATCAGGTTCTTCTTCAGAAAACTTGACCCAAGATTCTTTAAACATCTCAGAACCCCTAGCCTCAAAGGATGCCATGAACTCCTGTCTAAAGGCGTAGGAAGACATGGAGATTTTAGCTTGGTCAATCTCCGATTTGTCTAAAATGTTATTGTCGTAACTTGTGTAATGCCATGCTTTGAAATTGGGGTCGCTACCTAACTCAGCTTGTTTGTAGAGGTCATAGAAATGATTTCTACCCATTGGTGTCCCAATGAACAAAGCACTAGCTTTCAAGTCTGACAGGGCTGGGCGTAAAATCAACTCCCAAACATCAGGCTTCATGTCAGCGTATTCGTCCAATACTAGGTAGGCTAAAGAAACACCCCGCATAGTTTCTGGTCTGTCAGCACCCTTTAATGAAATAGTAATGCCGTTAATTAGCTTAATCTGTAAGTTATTAACGTGGGAGCCTTCAACCATATCCCCGCCTAGTTCTAGGAGGAGATTCCACATAATATCTCTAGCCTGCCCTTGAGTAGGGGCTACATAGAAGACGTGGCCTTTGTCAGCTTGTAATGCGTTGACTAGAAGCAAATAAGCCGCAAGACGGGATTTCCCTGTCCTACGGCCTGCTGCGACTACCTTGAAGCGGGTTGGGTCGTTCCAAACTTCCTGCTGCCAAGTTAATAGGTTAATGTCTAAGTTCATTTACGCCTTGCTTTTACCTTCTTCCACAAATCAGCGTCAGCCTTTCTAGCACCACCAGACCCAGAAGCAAATGACCTAGCCCTTGCTATACCCCATGATGTCGGGGTTTGACCTGGGCGGGAGCCAGAAGAAAAATAAGCACCCTGACCACGTTTAACAACCTGTCTCAATATGCCTACGGGTACATTGTACTTCTCAGACATATTCTTCAAGGTAGTGGCTGTACTACTTTTTCCTTTTTTTGCTGGCTTTTTTGCTGGCACTTTTAGACCTCTTTTTAACAATAGCGTCCATTTCAGCTTTAGTTAGAGTTCCCTTAGCGTATTTACGCGCCGTAGACTTTATCTCGTCTTCCGTAGCCTTTTTGTTTTTTGAGCCACGAACGTACTTAACGGGTGTACCCCGTTTAGTTTTAGGAACCTTTGCGAACTTTCTAGCCATTATCTTTTAACTGGCTTTTTCTTTTTCTTTTTTTTCTTCATACCACCGTAACCATAACCAGGCATATCAGTCTCCTATTTCCAGTTTGAACGTGCTTTATCTTGAGCTTTCTTACTTAGCTCACCGTAGTGAAACAGCCTAACACTAGATTTCGTATGTGTCTTGCCCGAATGCAAATCACCGTTAGGCATTTTATGTGTCCCACCCTTATGGAGGGTTCCGTCTTTTCTATAGTGATTAACGCCCTTCATCTGGATATTCTCCATGTTGAATCATGTAAGTAACGTCTAACGCCCTCTGACCCACCTGAGAGGCCCATAGAGAGTCTAAAAACTCAACTGCGGCCTCTGGGTAGTTCTTTGCTTCCATCTCTCTCAGAGCCTCTCTGAAGCCCCTGAGACGTGGTAGTCCGATATTGAAGCAAATGTTAATCATTGCATCCTTACGGACTCTATCTAAGTCGTTAAAGAATCTGAATGAATTACTTAGTTCTTCTTCGGTTCTACGGATGTCATTAGTTAATAGGGTGTAGATTTCAGCATCGGATAGTCCTAATCCACCATCCTCGTCTATATTTCTTCCTATTCCTATAGTCCACTTACCAGCGGGGCATTTGTAAGCGAATCTTTTAACCCCTTCATGTTTGGCTAGTTGGTCAGCTAGTTTATTCAATTACTTCACCCTCAATGTCCTGAACGCCAGTATCTATGCGGTCTATAGAGGATACGTTAATCTGAATGACTGGCTTTTCACTCCCCTTTGTTTTATCATAATGACTTAGAGGAGCCATCCTATCCATAATAAGTTTCCAGGCTGCGGCTTGATTCTTATGCTCTGGGTCTTCGGCAGCTTGGACGATAGCGTCTATAACTCCTTCAATCCTATTAGCGGATAGGAGGCGTTCTTCAAGTTTTTTAATAGCCGTCCTCATACCCTTCGGCCGTCCCTTGGCTTTTTTGGATTCGTCCTCCCACTGCTGACGAGTCATTAACCTATCAGGCTTACGAGGTCTCCCTCTTTTCCTTTTAGGCTCATCAGGGGTAATCATACCGCTATCTTGCGCTTCATCAGGTGTAGTGATGCCGCTTGGTGCATTAATATCATTCATGCTTAAAGTACATAGTAATCTCAAAGCCTAAACGAATAGTTTGATAGGTAGGTTTAGTCCAACGCTTCGCTTGATTTGTCATATCATATCTCCTGAGTTATTTAAATGGCGGTCACTTAACCTTCCCTTGAAAAGGAGTTCATTCCTATCCTTTCTCTTTTATCATATTTATATTCTAAGTTTTTATTAACGTAATGAAGCATGAATTGGGCATTTTTAGCACCTTTAGCCAATTCGTTCCTCCAGTGCATTACTTCACACCCTTTATAAACTACAGCATCTCCAGGCTCTAAAAGGTATTTAGAGGGGCCTTCATCTTTATACTGCATCCAGATAGGCCACTGCTCTCCAGTATAGGATACGTTAACAGTTACGCTTATTTCACAAGAAGGTCTGTCTACATGGCGAGATAAACATTCTCCTTCTTGGTAGATTCGTGAAAAGGAATAAGTTGGTTCTAGGTCTAATCCTGTGATTTTTGCTATAATTGGTCTGTACTTAACAAGGATTACTTCAATAAAAGGGTCTGCGTAAAATTCAAATTTGCTGGTTTTATTTGAATCTTTTGGCATCCACTCCCCATAATTAACCTTGTTAATAAAATAATTGTTTATGGTGTTAATAGAGTGTTCGTCTATTAATCCTTCAATCTTTTGATAGTGTTTAAAATCACTCATTTAAATGGAGGACCTGAAATCCAGGCTACTAAGGATTGTCTATTTCCTTTAGTTACTGGGGTTACTTGGTGGAGAGTCCAAGAAGGAAAAACACAAATCCTTCCTCTTTTCTTTTCAATAGTCGTAGGGTCTTTACTATTTAAGATTTGAAGTTCTCCTCCCTCATAATCATTAGGGTGGGATAATTGAAGAACTAAAGATAGCTTCCTAGATACGCCCTGTTGGAGCATATCTTTATGCCAAGAGTACATTCCCTTTCTACCCTCGTGGTAATTAGCAAGCTGTATCTTCTCTCCAAAGCCAGTTATATCATAATTATAGCTATCAGCATTTATCCTGCCGACAACTTCACTTAATTTTCTATAAAGCCACCTAGTAGCGTCTGATTCAGTTAACCAAGATACCTCAGAGCGCCTTACGCTTAAGTTTTCTTTACTTTCGTTAATATCACCAACAACAGCATTAGACGTAGAACCTCTAGCTATATTCTGCAACCAATCTAATTCTTCGTTAGTAAAATAATCATCCCACAGCATATACGGCGGGATGTTTCTACAATGGGGAGTAATTACATACATTGGTCAATTCTACTAATTATTAATAAAAAATACCAAATATTGTAAAGCGTTGATATTTGGGTAGTTTGGTAACGTTTTGAAAATTGGTCTTTTGCAAGATTGGGGGGCTACTATAATAATTACAGCGCCGCCGACCCCCTCCCCCCACTTATCCACAGCCCCACCGACTTATCCACAGCTTATCCACAGGTTATCCACAGGTTATCCACAGTGTTGATAACTGCTTGGGGATAGTTTTATGGTGAATTGGTCATGGCCAGAATGCCATAGTGTGTGGGATTGAATAGCACCCTATAAGCAACTCATAAGGAAATGGCAGAGTTCCAAACTACTGTATAAAAGAACAGTATTGAGGTGCTTGACGACCTCATAGGATAGAGGATATTATCTCCTCACACTAACCAATAAAGAGGGTTAAACAATGACAGACACAACATACAACGGACACAAGAACTGGCAATGGTGGAACGTCTCATTATGGATAAACAATGAGGAATCAATGTATCTCCCATTCCATGAGGCAGCAGAGCAGGCAGCTTACATGAAGATAACAAGACAGCAGGCACTAAACCTAGTAATGAATTGCTTGCCTGACGCAACACCAGACGGCGCAGAGATTACGCCAGAGATTGTCAAACACTATCTCAATGACGAGATTGACGAGTGCATCAGGTACAGCTAAAGCCTGATTGTTAAAGAGCAGATGGGGGTACTACAAAGCGGCAAACCCACAACAAGAAACCCGCTTTACCCCCTGTACTATCGGAACCAAAGTAACAAAGTACAAAGGAGAATATACCATGAATTACAAGCTAAAACAAAAGGTTAGAGCCAATTTGAGGTTCATTTGGGAGATGACATTCAGCACATTACTGATGGCTTTCCTGATTGCATTAGTAACAGCAGACTTTTTCAACTTGGTATAGGAGGTGAGCATGAACTTAAAACAACTGAGAAAATTTGCAAAGGAACTTGGCCTGACCATTGATGCTGTACGAGATGACGTGGGATGGGGTTACTGGATAGATGGCACTGGATGGGAGGATGAGACGTTCTGCGCCAGCCATGAGGAGATAGAGTGGAAGCTAGAATTGTTCCAGAAGGATGCTTGTGGAACTAATTGAGCAAAAAAAAGCCCCCGTAATGGGGGCAAATCAACAAGGGAGTTGTCTCGCAATAAAGAATCATGATAAGTTTGATTCAAATGAGTCGGTGGGACTAGCAATCCCTGAGCAGCCGACGAGACTTGCGGTAAAATCAGCGCGACCGACTCGCTGACTATCCTACCAAGACTCTCCTGCCTCAGCAAGACTCATGCGGTGTTAATTGCGGCATGACCTACTCAATGCCCAGTCTCAGGACGTTAAACAAAAAATCCAAGCTCTGACTCACCCTTGTCAACTTGGCCCATGAAGTACCCTTCGGGGTAGGTGATTCGCTCAAAGGATTGAGTGGCCGTAAGGCGGGGGAACATTTAGTACCAGTGCTATGCACTCTGTTAAGCAGGCGTGAACTGTAGGAAGGTTCATGGGGGAAAAAGGGGAAGGTGTGTCTGAAATAAATAGGAGGATGTATGGAAGATAAACAAAGACTATGGGATGAGTTGTTAATAGAAGGGTGGCACAAGTTCTGGAGTGTGAAAGGATTGCATCTTCAGTTCTTTATAAGGGCGCAGGGTTTGCCCAATGACAAGACCGTAAAAGCAAGTTCGGATGAGACTGGAAACTTTGTTTTGCAGTTTGATTTGAAGAGAAGCTACAAATGCGACAAAGGTGAGAAGGAGATGCTTTGGATGACGCAAGAAGTCAGAGCCTTGATTGCTTCACGCAGCCCAAGGTTAAGTAATTGCCTATACTCTGGCAAGCATACAGACGAGGCGATACTGGAGGCGATTGATAGATTCCCTTGGAATTATAAAGGTAGTGCAAACTCAAAATTTCTCAGAGCCAGAAAAGAAGAATGGTCAAAGCATGACAAAGAGATGGGAGCAACGCGAACAATTAAAGCAAGAACTCACACAGGCGAAGGAGCAAAGTCAGACTGGAGCAAAGTCAAATGAAACGAAAAGCATATTCACAGACTTTTGAAACATTCTGGAAGTCATTGGAGAACTACTTTCCTAAAGGTTCTAAGGTTGAAGCCTACAGGGAGTTCCAGAAACTTGAATGTAATCAAGAGGATGCGGAGTTTATAGCCAGTAGATACAATGAAGCAGTGAACGCAAAGAAAGAAGTAATAGAGCGGGGTGGATGGTCTGCTCCGTTGAAGCACGTTTGCAGATACCTAAAAGGGGAGGAGTTTGATTGTGAAATCAGCGAGCGAATTGATACAGGCAGGACAAAGGACGAAGAAAGAAGAAGACAGTACGCTGAGTTTTTCGGTGGAGCAGAAGCAGACTTGGGCCAAAGCCTGGGCCATGCTGGAGGCGAGCAGACTGGTGAGCGAACCAGTAACGTCCACTACCTCAACATACTGGATGAGCCAACTGATTGAATATCACCCTGACAGGCTCCTGAGAGGCGTTGTATGGCTCACAAATAATCATAAGGGCTTTTTAACTCTTGGCCACTTGAGAGAGGCTGTAGCGGCTCAGAGAGGCGACTGGGGGGCATATAAGGAGTTTGAGACACTCCCATCCAAACCGTCCGATAAAGAAACCGCACAAAAACATCTAAAAGAAATCAAAAAATTACTTGGTATGTAGTTGTCAACAACCTCAAAAGAGGTATAGAATGACCACTCAACAACGGAGGAACCCGCAATGTCAGAGCTAGAAAGATACATAAAAGAAAATATAAACCAGTATCCACTAAGTCCTATCGGATACCCCAAGCTAAACAATTATGACCCTCAAGATGAGATTGAGATTATGTCTAGGGAGGACGATAACCTCCTAGATGAAGTCTTAACTCATCATGTTGATGACATTGGAAAGCTGCAAATTGACATAGCAAAGGCTATGTACGGTGATTGGCAGGCCAATATCAGGGTATTGGGGGTCTTAAAGAAAGGATTTAAGTCCTATTTTGATTACCAGATGGATGACTTGGGATGCGAGGAGACGCTTCAGAAATGGCAGGATGAGTACGCTGATGAGTATGCACGCAGTGCCGCCATAGATGCTCAGATTGAAGAACGGATGATGGGGGAGCTATGAGTAATCACGAGACTGAGGCGCATAAAGAGAGACTTTACGATGATTTCTGTGAGGCGTTCTCTGAATTAGAGAATGATATGTTGGATTACCTGGAGAGTAAGGGCGAGCTAGACATGAGGTTAGTGGGTGCTGTGTTAAGTAAGCACCTTGTCGCCATGCTCAAGTATATGGGTGAGGACAAAGAGATGATGCTTGAGTTGATGAGTGAAACTTGGGACTCAGTTATTGAGGTGGAGGAGGTACACTAATGCCAGTAAAGATACATGGTAAAGAATACACGACAGTCGTAGAAAGGATTAACGACTTTAGGAATGATGAGAGGTTTGAAGGGTGGTCAATTGAGACCGACATAATATCTACTGATATTGAGAACTGCGTCATCAAGGCGACTATCAAGGACTCAACTGGGAAGATAGTTGGTACTGGACTCGCACATGAAGTTCAGGGGTCAACTAATATCAATAAGACTTCTCACGTTGAGAACTGTGAAACATCAGCGATTGGTAGGGCGTTAGCGAACATTGGTAAGGCGGGGACAGAGTACGCATCAGCCAATGAAGTATCTGACGCTATCATTAACCAGAAGGTAGAAGAGGCCACAGAGAAGCTCAGAGGGCTTGTGTCTGCGGTTCTTTCTAGTCACTCCAGTATCGTAGCAATCAAGGAGGGTATCGCCTTAGATAACCTCTCTGAGGCTGCGGAGGAGTGGTTTACTTTAGAGGATGAGATTAAAGCATCCCTATGGATAGCTCCGTCAAAGGGTGGAGTTTTTACAACGCGTGAGAGGGAGGTGATTAAGTCTTCCGAATTTCGCATAGCACATTTTGGAGGCTCAGATGAGTGATTACGAAAACAAAGGCGTTTTATTTAAGAATGATAGAAAGGAAAAGGAAAACCAACCTGACTACACTGGGAAGATTACCCTGGGTGGGAAGGAGAAACGATTGGCTGCTTGGTTGAAGGATGGACAGAGGGGTAAGTTCATGTCCCTTCAGGTCAGTGACTTCCAAGAGCAGGCACAATCTGCTCCGCAGGCTCAACCAGTGTTGAATGATGACTTCTCTGATGACATTCCATTCTAAGATGCACTACGGACATTTCATAAAACGTCTGCATGAAGAGTCTAAGCGGAGTAAGAATAGCGTAGCTAAGGCCATCAATATGGACAGGTCTAACTACTATAAACTTTTAGAACGGGAGGATATGAAAATATCTACCTTTCATAAAATCTGTTTGGAACTGAATGTAAATTTAGGAGACTTAGATGGGACAGTTTTGGATTTGTAACTCGTCCCACACTAGGGAAACTTTCCTCCGTCAGGCTAAGGAACTGATGGAGGAGAGACCCTACGTTGTCTGGGAGGTGGACTTTGGTAAACCCAGAACGGGCAAACAGAACAACGCGCTCCATGTCTTCTGTAGGTTAGTTGCAGAAGAGTTAAATAAGAATGGATTTAGCGTTGAGTCTTTTTTTAAAGAAGGGGTGGAGATTCCTTTCTCGCCAGAGATAGTAAAGGAACATATTTGGAAGCCGATACAGAAAGCAATAACTGACAAGGACTCTACCGCAGACTTGACTACGATAGAGATTCAATCTACTTATGAGAATGTTAATAGAGCCTTGTCAAATAAAGGAGTACACATTCCATGGCCGCAGAAGTAGAAGCCTTATATATTGAAAGTCAGGAAATGCTAGACACACAAAGAAGCATGAACGGTAGAGGCAAAGCCTTCAGTATCGCTTTATTAAAAGCCAAGTATGGAAAGATGAAAAAGGAAGACATGGTACGGGCTACCAAAAGTATCAGAGCATTGGAGACAGGAGAACCTTGGGATGCGATTGAATTTAGAATTGGATGGGCAAGAAGCTGAAGAGATAATAACTTTATTAAAAGAATTAAAAGAGGTATTGGATGATGTCAGGGAAGATTTGTGCGTATATAAAATGCAACAGGATAGTGGACAGGGGGAGAGCGACAGCTAAGTTCTGTTCAGACAGATGTTCTAATAGGAACAAAGCATACAAAGCAAAAATGGAATACAAAGAGAGTGGTCGGTCTAGGTATCACCTAACCGATGATGATAAATATAGAGATTTAGTTCAGTTTAATAGAGAGTGGTTAAGCAGAAGATTATGAGGTTCTTATGCCTAAGTATGAAAGTCGTGCTACCAGAAATGCTCCAGACCCAGAACTATTACAGTATTGTGGAACTGAAAGAGAGCTTGAACTCCTATCCGCTTGGATAGAGTTTGGAACTTCCAAGGCGGCTGGGGATGAACTAGGAATTAATGACAATACCGTCAGGGCTGCGAAGCGTAGAGTAGAATCTCGTGCTGCTGAGAAGGGCTGGCAGAGGAGTCCAAAAGAAATACCCGATGGGTATAAGTTAAAGGGTAAGTCTACTCTCTTTGACGCAGACGGTAACACTAAAATTGAATGGGTAAAGACTGAAGCGGATAAGGAGAGACAAGAGGAGATAATGCGAGAGGTTTCTGAATCTCTCACTAAAGGCATAAAGCCTTGGCCCCTTGTTAAAGCTCCTAAGAAAACAAGTAAAGAATTATGCTCAGTCTACACAATTACTGACTATCATATCGGAGCCTATTCCTGGAGCGAGGAAACTGGTGAGGATTGGGATATTAGGATAGCTGAAGAGACTTTACACAAAGCCTTCACTGATATGATTGATGGTACTCCCGACTCTGAACAGGCCATATTCGTTCAGATGGGAGACTTCCTCCACTGGGACGGTTTAACGTCCGTCACACCCCTAAATAAGCACGTTCTTGACTCTGATGGACGCTACCCTAAGTTAGTACAGGTCGCCATAGAAGGCTGCGTCAGGGCCGTAGAAATGCTCCTTCATAAACACAAGCACGTTCATGTTGTTATATGTGAGGGGAACCACGATTTAACTGGTTCTGTCTGGTTACAGGCTGTTATGAATATGGCGTTTAAGAATAACAAAAGGGTAACAGTAGATAATAGTGTGTTCCCATACTACTCATTTACTTGGGGCAAAGTTTTCTTAGGTTGGCATCATGGTCATCTTACTAAGATAAAAGGATTGGCGGGTAAGTTCTTTTCCGAACCCAGATTCAGAAGCGATATGGCTAATACGGATTACATTTATTTATCTACTGGTCATCTTCATACGAAGGAATTATTTGAATCCTCAGGTGCGGTGATTGAAAGACACCCCACGTTAAATGCCAGAGATGCTTACGGTGCTAGGGGATTTGAACACTCTCAAAGAGGTGCGTTAGCAATCACTTACCACAAAGACAGAGGCGAGATTAGTAGGGTTACGGTAACACCATGAGACAGTTAGACGAATTGAATATCCTTGAGAATTGTGAGCAGTGTATCTATCACTCCAAAGATAAATACAATCCCAGTAGGACGTATTGTGGGAAGCTCGCAGAAACATACGGGAGGCCCGTAGAGATATGTGTGAACAAACACTTTCCAACCCCATGCCCTTTACCGAAGGTATAGCCAAGGTTAAGAATCCCTGTAGAGGTATATGTTCTACTTCTACCGTTGGCAGTATTTGGTGTGTAGGCTGTGGCAGATATTACAAGGACGTTATTAACTGGAATACTTACGACGAATCTCAGAAGATTCTAGCCATGAAGAAGGCTACGGAACACTTGGAAAAGAAACGTCTGGGAGAGGTTACTGATAATCAGGATTATTTATGAAGGCAACAGACAAACAGGTAGGTGGCAGTCATTATAAGGGAATGAAGATACAGCCTATAGAATACATACAGGCTAATGATTTAAGCTACTGTGAAGCTAACGTAGTTAAGTATGTATCAAGGTGGAAAAATAAGAACGGTGTTGAGGATTTACTAAAGGCAAAACATTACATAGAACTCTTGATAGAAAGCCAAGACGAGCCGTACTTAGACCACTTGAGGGATGTATGAACAACATCGTCAGAGAAGAAGAAAAGAAGGCAGAAGAAGATATAGCAAGAATGCTAGAAGAGAAATGTAACTGCGAGGTGTATCTTCAAAATAGATATTCCCAGTTTGACTTGATAGGAATAAAAGGAAGAGAACCTATATTCTTTGCAGAGGTGCGAACCAGAAGCGCAGAGAAGAATTACTACCCAGACTTTATGATAGCTCTGTCAAAGGTAATCGCAGCAGAACAGCTATCAAGCATAACAAATCTACCATGTATGCTAGTTGTTAGATGGAAAGATAAAACTGGCATATGTTTCTTAACAAGGATGAGCGAAGGGGAAATGCTCAGAGTTCCAATAGAAAACATATCAATGTCTAAAGATTGGAGCAAAACAAGGAAAGGGCAAACCTATAGAGAAGTCATGGCACACATACCCATAGTAGAGTTTAAGGATGTATGAAAAAGAAAACGCTTAGAGCTTTGATAGATGACGTAGCTAAGTTATTACAGAAGCACGTTAGGTTGAAGGCTGCGGTGGCTGCTAACAAAGATGGTTTTATAGAATGTGTCTCCTGTAATAAGTGGTTTCACTGGAAGGATATGCAGGGTGGACACTGGATTGAGAGAGGGAAGCAGGCTACAAAGATAATGGAGGAGAACATACATCCCCAGTGTAAAGGATGTAAC
>Ga0209645_1001352_pt1 | contig 12318 bp, 13 predicted proteins | sample ETNvirenome_6_30_FD_184070 | JGI IMG/M metagenome (GOLD analysis project Ga0209645, IMG submission 184070) | Marine viral communities from the Pacific Ocean - ETNP_6_30 (SPAdes) (version 2) | ecosystem: Environmental > Aquatic > Marine > Oceanic | place: Pacific Ocean | collected 2013-06-19
ATGGCCTGCTTGTTAACGGTGGTATGAATTTAAATTATGAGAAGATTGTTTATGGAGGTAGTTTAGAAGCTTTTTTGTTCGCGTATAAGAACAATTTGCCGGTTTTATACACCAATTTAAAACCGCCATTTCTTTTTGACTATCTTCAGCCGGTTGGTGAGTTTGACAAATTAAACATTAAATCCCCCCCCAATGTTTTGAACTCACCAACCGGTTCTATCTCATATGGACCGAGCAAGCTACAGATATGGCAGAAGTTATATTTTTTACTATCAATGTCAGGGAAAATATTGTATGGGGATACCGTCAAGTCGGCTAGTATTGAGGGATATGAGATGCACTTAAACTGCGGAACATCTAAAAGGAAAATAGTTTCATTTGATCAAGTTATATTCTTTGATGATGCAGGGGTGACAGGACTGCCTCCTATAAACAAACAAACAAAGCTAAAAAATATAGTTTATGACTGGGTTAACATAACATCAGGAGGTTCTCACTCGTATGACTTATTTCTTAATGACGATGATTTTGCTAAGTTTGTTTACTTCTATCCTTCGGACAGAAATGACAATAGTAAGTTAAAAGATTTAGTATGTGTTTCGCACCTAAGTGACGAACAGACAGATGATTTTTCATATTCTAGCACCTATGTTAAGTTTAGGCTGTTGGATATGTTTAAAGAACACGGTATACGAGGCGCTAGGAACGGCAAGGACCCGAATAGACCGGGCAAATACAAATATTATGCTGTAAAGTTAGAGCCAACCAAAAGAGAGGTAGAACGCCAACTTACGAACGAGTACCACCAGGACGATAGGTTTATATTTAATAAATATTCGCTAGAGGACATATTGCAGATGCCATATGCAAGCGAAGGTTACTTAAAAAGGATATCAGAGTTAATATGAAAAACTTTCATTTAGCAGGAATCATACCTGTTCACAAGAATGATTTTAGTTTTGGCTTTGAGTGGCCAGACAGCCTGATGCCGATAGCGTCACGCCTTACAGCCATAGAAAGGTCTGTGATGGAGTGCGCTTGGGCCGGCTGTGAAACTATATGGATTATATGCAATGATGATATATCTCCTGTAATCAGGCATAGAGTTGGCGAGATGGTGCAAGACCCTGTGTGGCTTAGGAACATGGACACGCACCCCTCTATGTCTAGAAAGCCAATACCTATTTTCTATGTGCCGATACATCCAAAACACAGAGATAAAATAGATTGCTTTGGGTGGAGTGTGATATACGGGGCGCTTTCCATATTTAAGATTGCGGTTAAGATGAGCAAGTGGTTAGTTCCTGGAAGGTATTATGTGTCATTCCCATACTCTGTTTACGATCCGAAGGTGGTCAGGCCTTACAGAAAAGAAATATCCAGTCCAAAAGGATTCTGTCTAAGTAGCGATGGTAAAACAATACGAGATGGGGCAAAGCTTGGCTTTACGTTTGACAAAAATGACTTTATTAATTACAGAAGAGTTATCAGAAAACAGGGAACTGGTCTATATAAAACACCTGAGGTAGGGGCGTATCCAAGGGAGCGGCATCCGCCTGGAATGAGGCATACGGCTAGATTTTTCCCACTTGAAAAGGTTTTTGCTGATACGGATGTTGAAAGCTCAAGGGTGGTCGAGCTACCATGGTCGTACAGTCTTGACAACTGGGATGAGTATGTTAAGTATATGTCTTCGGAACATCAGAAAGAGATAACTCGTCCGAATAAACTTTTTTTATCATATCGAGAATGGAACGAAATAGGGGTGGATGATGAGTAGAGAAGAGAGCAAGATTAAATTTGTTAACCTGCACGGTCATAGCGTTGCAGGTTCTATTTTTGATGGATTGGGATATCCGCAGGAGCATATGGACTTTGCGTACTCAAACGGATGCGATGCACTGGCTCTCACAGACCACGGCAATATGAATGGGCTTGCGTGGCAGGTCCTACACGCCAAGAAAATGCAGGAGGATGGCAAATCTTTTAAGCCAATCTATGGCGTTGAGGCTTACTTTGTCCCCTCCATTGCAGAGTGGCGTGAAGAGTATGATCAAGCGATGCTTGACAAAAAGAAATCTAGAGCAGCCAAGAAGGGCGATACGAGCGGAGCAACTGTGGAGGACGAGGGAGAATCTAAGAAGGCTTCTAAGAATATACTTAATCGTCGTCGCCATCTAATCTTGTTGGCGCAGAATCAGAAGGGCCTTAACAATTTGTTTAAACTTGTGTCTGAGAGCTACCAGCCAGAAAACTTCTACAGGTACCCAAGGGTTGATTACGATCTCTTAGAACGCTACTCAGAGGGCGTCATCGCAGCCTCTGCTTGTTTGGGGGGCGTGTATGCAGGCTGTTATTGGGAGAACCATGAGCAAGGCATGGACGCTGTTCTAGACGCTATGCGTGTTGTTACTAAAAGAATGGTTTCCATTTTTGGTGACAGGTGGTATGGCGAGCTACAATGGAATAACATTCCGCAGCAGCATGAACTCAATCAAGCGATCATAGAAATACACAAAGAGTTTGGCATCAAGCTTATCTCAACAGCCGACAGTCACTACCCAAATCCTGATGCTTGGAAAGATAGAGAGTTGTACAAGCGGCTAGGCTGGCTTGGTAAGGGCCGCCCCTCATGGGCCGAGGACACAGAACTGCCGGATGGGGTTGAAGAGATAGGATATGAATTATATCCAAAGAACGGCGACCAGATGTGGCAGTCATACAAGCAATACTCTAGCGAGTGTGCAGTATCGTATGACGATCAAATTGTTATGGACTCGATAACTGAGACCCATAAGATTGCTACTGAGCGTGTTGAAAGTTTTTATCCTGACAACACTGTACGGCTCCCAGATTTTGTTATCCCCGTGGGCGAGACTGAAGACAGCGCGTTAGAAAAGTTTTGCATTGAGGGCCTTAGACAAAAAGGACTACACACCGATCCAGAGTATACCGAGCGCCTTAGGCTTGAACTGTCCGTTATTTCTAATCGTGGCTTTAGTAAATACTTTCTTACTATGAACGAGATTACGGTTATAGCGAACCAGATCATGTTGACCGGCTCAGGGCGTGGTTCTGCTGCCGGCTCTCTTGTGGCTTATGCTTTGGACATTACGCAGGTAGATCCTATTAAATACGGCTTGCTCTTCTCTAGATTCTTGCGATCCGATGCTACTGATTACCCTGACATTGATTATGACGTAGCTGAGCCTATGGACCTCAAAGACGAATTAATCAACAGGTGGGGAGATAATGTTGTGGCTCCCATCTCAAACTGGAATACTTTGCAATTGAAGTCTTTGGTCAAAGATATTTCTAAGCTATACGGTATCCCCTTCACAGAAGTAAACAATGTCACAGGCAAGATGATGGTGGAGGCGACAGGACCAGCGAAGGAGAAGCACGGAATTAAATCAGGTGTTTACACACCTACATTCGAGGAAGTGAAGCAGTTCTCGCCCACTCTACAAAGATTCTTGGTAAACTACCCTCACGTTGCAGAACATATTGACGCACTCTATGGTCAGGTGCGGTCATGCTCGCGACACGCAGGTGGTGTTGTTATAGCCGATAACTTGGATGAGTATATGCCCTTGATCTCTTCAAAGAACGTGCGACAGACGCCTTGGTCGGAAGGACAGAATGTTCGGCACCTTGAGCCCATGGGCTTTATTAAGTTTGATTTGCTTGGCCTCTCGACGCTTCGGATGGTTGACGGTGCTGTTAGGCACATCTTACGACGCCATCATGGTATAGACAACCCATCGTTTGAGGACGTAAAGAAGTATTATGATAACCATTTGCATCCTGATGTCATTGACTTAGGGGACCAAGCGGTGTACGAAAACATCTTCCACAAAGGGAAGTGGGCTGGTGTCTTCCAGTTCACAGAGCAAGGTGCTCAAAACTTTTGTAAGCAAGTCAAGCCAACAAGCATTATTGACATTGCCGCTATCACATCTATCTGTAGACCAGGACCTCTAGCTGCTGATGTAGATAAACAATTCTTGGAAGCTAAGGAGAGCCCGCAGTATGTTAAGTATGTTAACGATACACATCGTGAAGTTACCGAGGAGACTTACGGGTTCTTGATCTTCCAGGAACAAATTGCTTTGTTAGCCCACAAGCTTGGCAAAGACCTTACAATGGATGAGGGCAATAAGCTTCGTAAGGTTTTGACTAAGAAGGGAACCGGTAAAGAAGCCAAAGTTAAAAACAAGCTGTTCAAGAAGTTTGTGCAGGGCTGTGTTGAAAAAGGCTTACGCCAGACAACAGCAGAGCGTTTGTGGGAGACGTTTGAATACTTCTCGGGTTATGGCTTTAATAAGTCGCACGCCGTTAGCTATTCTATCCTTTCATATCAGTGCGCTTGGTTGTTGAACTACTATCCCGCTGAGTGGATGGCGGCCTTCCTTGATAAAGAGCCAGAGACTAGAAAAGAAAAAGCTTTGAGTATCGCTAAGTCATTTGGCTTTAAGATCGAGCCTGTTAATATTAACACCTCTGATAGAGTATGGGATATCTCTCCGAGTGGGGAAACACTCATTCAGCCGCTTCGGGGTATTAAGGGTCTCGGTGACGCAGCCATTGACCAGATCTTGGCGAATAGACCTTTTGAAAGCATCGAGGACTTTATCTTTAACGATAATATCACTTACTCAAAGCTAAACAAGAAGTGTCTTGACGTTCTTATTCGCTCCGAGGCTCTTGATAACTTTATTGATCACCGCTTCACAGGCAGGAAACACTTCTGGTCAGCGGTGGCAGTGGATAGGCCTAGGAATAGAAAGAAGTTCAATGAGAACATAGAGGCATATGCTCCTGAGGGTTCATTTACATTTGAACAACAAATAAGTAATATTGTTTCTTTGACGGGTCGGTTTCCCTTTGAGAGGATAATGGGACAAGAAATACTTGATGCCCTCAACCGACGACACATCCCGCCCATCTCAGAATTCGATAAAGATTTATTAGTTTGTTGGGCCATCCCCAGAAGTGTTAAGAAGAAGGTTACTAAAAAGGGCAAAGAATACTTTGAGGTAGAAGTTACTGATAGTAATTCAACAATGATAAAGATTCGTTGTTGGGGCATCAATACCAAGAAGGGCGATAAGATCGTGGTCAACGCACCTTACATCATTAGTCCCAACTATAGTCCTGAATGGGGTTTCTCTACCAGAGGAAAGATTTCGGAACGTTGGAAGTTGCTTGCCTAATTAGTACATAGGGGTTCTTGTTATGAAATTAATTATGGAAAGCTGGCGTAGTTTTGTTAAAGAGGCAAAATTACCAGAGGCCAAACGGTTGGCCATCTTTGACTTTGACGGTACTATTGGCTTTACGGGCTCGAAGGTTACTATTACTAATAAAAATACTGGTGAGACATCTAGGCTTTCTGACGAAGAATTCCTGGAATTCTTAAAAACCCTCCCGGACCTCGAAAGAAAAAAAATTGAACAGAAGCCATACGAATCTGAAAATTACAAGGCAAGTTACGAGGACTACTACACCGTACCCGACGAAACAGTAGAAAATCAGCCGGTCATACGCAAGATGTTAGAATTTGATAAAGATGGAGAGACATCTTTATTTGTCCTAACTGCACGCGCTCCTGGCCCGGAAGAGGATTACAAAGGAAAGCCTGATGACAAGAAAGATCCTATGAGCGCAATCGATGACATACAAACTTACTTACACACCTTTGGGATCGGGTCTGACCAAGAAGGCCGGGAACTCTACGTACACGCCTTGGCTGGTGCGTCGAAAGCCGATTTTATAGATAATCTCCTGAGAGATAACCAATCTATCACAGAGTTGGAGGTTTACGAGGACTCTAAAAGTAACTTAGATTCCATAGACAGTATGATGGAGCGTAGGTACTCAGATCTTTATAGTATAATACACCCCGGCACGGGCAGAGATGTGCGTGGAAGATTAGTCAAATATTCTTTATTCCTTGTAGATGGAGAAACCATCACCCCACAACAACCAACAAAGGCCGACAGGGTCAGGAGCGACAAGGCCGAGAGACAAGCCGCCCACAAGGCTATGTCAAAGTATCTGGCTAAGAAGTACAAAATGAATTTGATACCTAGAGGACGGCAAGAGGGGATTATAAATGTTTTCTCAGGCAACCTTTCCGTCCCAGACTTACTCAAGTCAGTCAGTAAGGCAGGCAATAAAACCTGGGCCAAACATTACGATACTTTCTCTAATATTCTGTTCGACATGATCCGTTAATTTTCTTGACATCTGGCTCTTGTGTGTTAAGAGTAGTGTGGAGGGAAGATGAACATTTTTGGTATTGAAGGTAACGGTAAGAATATTGATTGGGTAGAGTCTGCCAAGTCGCAAGACAACTACAGAGTAGTCAAGATGATTCTTGAGTCATGTCAGATGCTATGCACTAACTTAAATCACTTGTATGGTGAGCAGGTAGCTCCTTATCGTAGCTGCCACCTAAACCACCCTAGCACCAAGTGGGCGAGAGAAAGTTCCGCCAATTTTTTGTCACTTGTGGAGCATACCGAGGCTATGCTAGTAGAGTACAAGCTGCGCTTCAACAACAGGACACATAAGTGTGAGGCAGTGCTCAAGCGTTGCATGGAACTATTTAACAAGGATTTGTTTGACAAGCACGAGCCAACCGTGTTACCTATGGCTATGCCAGATGAGTACAAGTCGGAGAACATCGTTGAGTCTTACAGAAAGTTTTATGCTAGTAAGCCAAGAGTGCGGTATCCTGCTACCAAGGTTCCCACATGGTTCAAGAAGTATCGTGGCGAAACGCCGTATGAAGTTATTTAGGAGATATTATGATTTTAGAATATTATTCGCTTCCGCATGGTAAGCACAAGCCAGTTCGGGCGAACCCATCGGATGCTGGTCTAGACCTGCGCTACAATGCAGAAGATGAAGCTGCCATTGTTATCGAGCCAGGTGAGAGTAAGATTTTATCTACTGGGTTGAAGTTTGGTGTCCCGCATGGCTACATGATTCAGATCATGAATCGTAGCGGCAATGCAGCCAAGAAGCAACTCATGGTCGGCGCATGTGTAGTAGATTCTGGCTATAACGGAGAGGTTTTTGTAAATCTACATAACATTGGCAAAGAGCCACAAGAAATTAATGTAGGAGATAAAATTGCTCAGGCAGTAGTTATTCCAGTGGTTCCTGCTAGGTTCTTGGAGACACAGAATGACAACCTGTATGAATGGAGTGCTATTACTATTTCTGATCGTGGGGCTGGTGCGCTTGGTAGCACTGGACGTTGATGAAGAGGACTTCTATGACTAGGAGAGGAAGCCAAGCTATTGAGTTCGCTCTAATATTCCCTGTCTTTGTATTTCTTGTTTTCGGGGGACTAGAGATTTTGTGGTACTCTATAGAGGCAGGCAGGATTCAGTCGGCTCTTGTCGCTGGTTGTAGAGGTGGAGCAGCAACCGGAGTGAATATCTTTGTAGATCCCTTCACTCGTGCTGCTGAACTTATCAATAGCACTGTTAGTAGAGTTAGCCGTTTCGATTGCGGCGCAGGTGATTGTGATATTATTATTTCTGAATCGGACCTGTCCTCACCAGAAGTACTCTGGATGGATTGTACGGTTCATATAAACTATACAACTTTAACAAGTTTCGTCCCCGGAATACCGGAGGAGATAACTGCACGATCGTCGCAACCAATCGCTAGACCTTTGGAGGAAGAAGATGAATAGAGAGCAACGTAGAGCGGCAGCCAAACAAGCCAAGCAGGACGGCAACCAAGAGCTATCAGAAAAGATTACTTTATTTGGTAAGCTTGGCGACAGTTGCTTAACATGTGATAAACCTTTCGATAAGAAAAATAAAGATATGGTTATGTCTTGGTCTGTAGTGGTGAAAGAAGAGGAAGGTGTAGTCAGACTATACTGTCCTGAGTGCTGGGATAAGGCAGTCGCAATAATGGAAGACTTTAGACAAAGATTAGAAGAGAGGGAAGAGTGACCAAAGAAAAGATGGTAATTGTTTCTGGTTATTTTAATCCGATTCACAAGGGCCACATAGAATACTTTGAAAAGTCGAGAGCGTGTGGCCACAAACTTTGTGTTATTGTTAACTCTGATTATCAAAGAGAACTTAAAGGTTCAAAGAAGTTTATGCTTGAAGCTGAGAGGCTTTTAATAGTTAAATCTCTCAAGGGTGTCGATGTAGCTGAGATCTCTATAGATAGAGATAGAACAGTGTGCGAAACATTAAGACGCATTCACAGCATGTTTAGTTGGAAGTTTGATCTAGCGTTTGCCAATGGGGGCGACCAGTCAAATCAGACGATACCGGAAAAAGAAGTTTGCGAAGAGTTGGGTATCGAGTTATTAGATGGTCTCGGGGGCAAAGTGCAATCGTCTTCGTGGTTGTTGGAGGGAGAATGAAAAAAGCACTAAGTTTTGATGATGTACTGTTAAGACCACAGTATTCAGATATTCTATCTAGGTCAGAAGTAAGTATGAGTAGATCATTAAAGTTTCTACCCAGCTTAGAACTACCGATTATATCCTCGCCAATGGATACTGTCACAGGCGAAAGTATGGCCTGCGCTGTACGAAAGGCTGGGGGCATAGGCATAGTGCATAGGTACAACACAATGGAGGAGCAGTGCAAGGTGGTCTTGAATGTCACATCTCTGGGCTACGATGTCGGTGCTGCCATTGGTGTTGGCAAAGAACATATTGAACGAGCAGTTAATCTAGCACAGAACGGTGTTAGTTTTTTGTGTATTGACGTAGCACACGGCCATCACATCGCTGTAAAAGAAATGCTACAAACATTGCGTGAAAAGCTTGGACCAACTATCCACATTATGGCAGGCAACGTTGCAACCCTAGAAGCATTCAACGATCTGGCAGACTGGGGGGCCAATTCTATTAGAGTAGGAATCGGCGGTGGTTCGATATGCTCGACCAGAGTTCAGACTGGCCACGGCATCCCAACGCTACAATCTGTATTAGAGTGCGCCCAATCAGATAGGGATGTTGCCCTAATCGCAGATGGTGGTATTCGCAACAGTGGGGACATTGTAAAAGCTTTAGCAGCAGGTGCCGACTTTGTTATGATAGGGTCACTGCTAGCGGGCACGGACGAAACCCCAGGCGAGGTACTAAATACTAAAGAAGGCAAGAAGAAAGTTTATAGGGGCATGGCTAGCAAGGAAGCACAGAACGCATGGAGAGGAAGAGTATCATCTATCGAAGGCGTCTCACATGTTGTTCCCTACAAAGGCCCAGTCGAGGAGGTGTTACATGAAATGGGTGTTGGTATCCGGAGCGGTATATCTTATAGTGGCGCGAGAAGCATTCAGGAACTTCAAGCAAAATCAGACTTTATCCAACAGACTAGCGCGGGCGCTATCGAAAGTTCGACGCACATCAAGGCCAGATAATGTCTGACTATGGCGTGAGAGAAAAGAAGATTGTTTTTAACGACACTGATAAGAGGCATGCTGACCTGAAGATAAGGCTTCAGCATGATGACCTTACTCAGTCTGAATTCTTTCGCGCCATGATAACAGGCTACATCAGTAAAGATGCAAGAATAGTTTCGTTTGTACATGACTGGAGAAGTATGAACAAGGGATACTCAAAAGCTAAGACTGCTAAGTCCAAGCGATTGTTGAAGAAAGGCGAAGACATAAAAAGTAAATTTGGTCTTGATCAAGACGAAATTGATAACATTTTTGATATACTAGAGCAAGAACACCCAGACTTGTAAACTAAAATGGGTTTTTCAATACACAAACACTATTTATACATGTAAACTAAATCATAGGAGATTTACACCATGAGCAAGAAGACTCTTCTTAACGAGACTACTGTCCGTCGTTTTATGAAATTAGCCAATACGCAACCCCTGGCTGATAACTTTGTTAATGAAATGGGCGTCTATAAGGCCCACGAAGATGAGGAAGAGGCACCAGAAGACATGGGCCCAATGGATGAGCCTATGGGTGACGAGCCTATGGACGCTATGGACGCGGACGATGAGCCTGCGGCTGATGAGCCCGTGGACGCCTTGGACGATGAGCCAGAGGCTGACATGGATATGGCTGATGATGCTGAAGAAGTTGAAATCTCCGAAGATGACCGTGATGTTTTGGCCAAAGCAGCCGAAATCCTCAATAAGATCGCTGGAGGCGGCGGTGCGGACATGGATATGGGCGACGACGCTGGAATGCGTGACGCCATGGTCCATGAAGAAGAAGCTCTCGAAGAAGAGACTCTCGAAGAGGAAGCAGTCGAAGAAGGTAAGCATGCCGACGATGCTGGGGAAGAAAAGATGGAGGAAGTCAACATCATGGATGAAGACCAACTCGTTCAAGAAGTTACTCGTCGAGTGGCCGACAAACTCCGCGCTGCTATCAAGTCTCGCGAGTAAATAAAAACAATTAGTTTTTAATTAAAGCCGTGCAATTTTGCACGGTTTTTTTGTTGACAAAGCAAGAAATGTGGTTAAGTTATAGACAAACGAGGTGTTTATGTCAGAAGACTTAGATGTTGTAGAATCTGCCCCAGCAGAAAAAACTGGGAAACCTGTTATTGCCGACCCTATGCTGATGAGTACAATTGGATTAATAGGTGATATTACTGAAGATACTTCAAACGAAGTAACTTTTTCTCTTCTCATGTTGCATGAAAAGAAGACTACTGACTATATTGGGACAGTCTTGGAGATGGGAGAAGAAAAGGTTAACGAACTAACCGATGAAGAATTTGATATGCTAAAGCCAAACATTGATTTTTACATATCGACTAACGGTGGTTCTGCTGATGAAATGTTTGGGATGTATGATGTCATGCGGTTTATTAAGAATGACGGCATAACTTCTATTACAACTTGTGGCATTGGCAAGGTTATGTCCGCAGGCGTTTTGCTTTTAGCAGCAGGAACCAAGGGCAAGCGAAGAGTGGGCAAACACTGTAGGATTATGATCCACTCAGTGATTGGAGGGTCTACAGGCCCCATGCATCAATTGGAAAACGAGTTCGCAGAGGTTAAGAAGATACAGGATACCTATATCAAGGCATTGGTTGAAGAGACTAACATGTCCGAGAAGTATCTCCGCAGACTCCTAAAGAGAAAGACAAATATATATCTTTCTGCCGAAGAGGCTGTCGAATTAGGTATAGCAGATGAGGTGTTTTAAATGAAACTACATTTGAAAGGGTGGGACGTGCTTAAGGTTGGTAGCGCCCTTAACAAAATAGCTACTGATGAAAACCTGCCATGTTGTACGCTTTGTGCGATGTGGTGCCTAGATGTTGCAGAAGATGTCTGCGAATCATCTGTTGGGCGCTACGCAGGTCAGGATACCACATGGTGGAAGCGTGCCAATGTTTATGAATGGACAAAGCCATGGAGTGCCCTAGAAGCTATTCAAGAGAAGCTAGGTGGTGACATTGCTTACTGCGCTATGGTAGAGGACGAGGCTCCACCCTTAACGCCAGGACGATGGCATATCATACAACGATGGGGCAAGCTGGGGCTGAACAGGGAAGACCTGATGGAAGACGATGAAGTTGTTAATGGTTCTTACGGTCATACCTATCTTGCATTCTGCCCTGAGGAGAGTTCTGAAGTAACTATTATTCAGAGCAGTATTAAAAAAGGGTACAGAGTCAACAAGGGGAATTGGGAAGGCAACGCAGGACTAAAAGGTTTTTCTGTTGGCGTTCTGACGCTGCCAAGTTATATTGAAAGTGTGGAGGGATAGTGTCTAAGATTTACTCAGCCAACGATGAGTTGGCAGCTAAGATAACGGCTGGTATTAATAAGCTAGCAGATAATGTGGCATCTACATTGGGGCCGCGTGGAAGAAATGTAATATTACAAAAGAAGGATGGGAATCCAATCGTAACCAAAGATGGTGTTACGGTTGCGGAGTTTGTTGAACTAGAAGACCCATTTGAAAATGTAGGGGCTCAAATTATTAAACAAGCCTCTCGCACTACTAACATTGAAGCAGGCGATGGGACCACAACCGCAACTGTTTTGGCAAGAGCGATCTATCAGAATGCCAGAAAGCAGATTGCGTCAGGCTATGCTCCCATAGAAGTTAAGCGGACAATCGACAAAACAGTTGAAGAGATTGTAGAAAAGCTTTCTGAAATCGCCAAGCCTATCTCTAGTATAGAGGATATTAGGCACATCGCTACAATCTCAGCTAATAATGATAAAGAGATAGGTGACCTTATAGCCAAAGCGGTTGAGAGCGTTGGTAAGGATGGTAGCATTACAGTTGAGCAGGCTAGGTCTTTGAAGACCTCTCTGGACCTCGTAGAGGGATTTC
>Ga0209645_1001353_pt1 | contig 12317 bp, 18 predicted proteins | sample ETNvirenome_6_30_FD_184070 | JGI IMG/M metagenome (GOLD analysis project Ga0209645, IMG submission 184070) | Marine viral communities from the Pacific Ocean - ETNP_6_30 (SPAdes) (version 2) | ecosystem: Environmental > Aquatic > Marine > Oceanic | place: Pacific Ocean | collected 2013-06-19
GGTGCTAGAAAAGGTAAGAAAGCTTCAGGCTGTCCTGTTTGTGGATTTTTTGTTAATGGCATTACAGATGCTAACCCTTGCATTTCTACAGGATTAACATGAAGTAACATATTATCGCCATAACGACCTTGTGCTGCTACATTTCTAGTTTGTTGTTTTATATCCATCTATCTTTCCTCGGTTGTTTCACAACCAAATATATTAAAACTCATATCTACTGCACTGGTATAAACCTTTAATACATCTGTTTGATTTAAAGTTATACCTATTACAATGGTTAATGAATCGTTTGCTGCTACAGATTTATCATAATAAAGATATTGTTTATCATCTGCAGTTGCTCCACCAACATGAACACTTAATCTAAATGTTATTGCAGAGCCTGTTCTATTTGCAGCTACTATTGAACTTACTGTTGTTTGAGTCTTATCTGGTACAGTATAAAGTACTGTAGTAGTAGTAGCTGCTGGGTCAACTTGTCCTAATACTTTTAAACTATCAGCCACCTGTAACTCCCATTAATAAAAATTGATGTCTTCTCATAGCTTTGCTACTTACACTATCTTGTTTTCTTTTTGAATTTCCTATATCTGAATTTATATCTTGAAAAGTTTGCTCTATTGTTCTTCTAGCAATAGATTCATTTAACTCATCATATTCAGGTCTAGCTAAAGGTAATGGCATTGAACTTTTATCTGCCATTATCTTTTACCATCTTGTCTTAATTCCAATCTTATATCTCCTAATCTCCAACCAAAATCACCAGAAGAATTGCTAACTCTTATAGCACTTTGTCTGCTTCTACCTCTAATATTTGCAAATGTAGAACTAGGTGTTACAGAGGTTGTAGATAATGTAGATAAATCTTGTAAAGGATAATCCCTACCTTTAATTATAAAGTCAACTGTATTACCTGTATCAGATGATTTTCTAAATTCTAAATCTGGTATTAGTTTAGACATAAACATAAACTTTTCTCCTGCTGGGTCTAAATCAAAATCAGATGACTCTATATAAGCTGTAAATCCACTTCCATCTGCTAAACATCCAAACTCTTGGTCGTATAAATAATTTGTATCACTTGAATCGTTTTTACTAGCAGCTACAGGATAATCTAAACTATAAGCTGGATTCCAAGCTGTTCTTACAAATCCATCATTTGTTGTTCCAATGCTCCAACTATTTTCTAAATAGTTATAAGTAACATATCTGTTTATTTCTTCAGAATCAGAACTTGGATAAAACCAAATTATTTCATTAAACTTTGGATTAGCAGCAGCAAAAACTTTAAATGCTTGTCCTTTATTAAAATCACTAAATATATAATCTAATACAGTGCATGGTAATTTTTGTACTGAACCTGCGTATTGATAAAAAGCTCCATCGTCCATAAAGTAAACTACTCCACCTGCAGTAGCTGCACCATTTGGAGATATTAAAGACATACCTGTTGCTATTTCATTAAAGCTAAATATAAAAGGTTGTCCTACAAAACGCATTGAAACTAAACCAACATCTGTCCATATAAGTATTTCTTGTCTAGTTTGCAAAGCACCTATTATTAAACTACCTGTAGATAATCTTACACCACCAGCAGAATTTGTTGCTGTAGGTGTCCAATCAACTGCATTTTCAGAATCTGACCATCTAACTAATAATGGGTCAATAGTAGATGAGCCTATAGTATTACAACCTAATGCTATAACATGGCGGTCAATATCAGACATTAATAACTGTGATAAAGCAACAGGACAATCACTTGCCCCACTTCTTGAACTTGCTAATACTGCCCTTGTTGATAAGCCACTAGATTCATCCCAGTAATATAAAGGACCACCTCTAGGTGCTGCTATAACATCATCTCCAAAATTATCTATAGTCCATAATCTTAATTGATTAGTTAAAGATAAAGATTTTGTTGAGCCAAATCCACCTGAACCCCAAGCACTTACACCCCAACCTGTTGATGATACATATACATCTAGTCCAACATTTATTTGATAAGTTCCTACAACTGAAGAACCACCATTACCACTATCACTACTATTAGCTGTTACTTCTTCTCCGTCTGTATCTTTTGCTGTAAAAGTAAATGTATTATCACTTGGCACTGAAGCTATTTCATATTCTTGATTAAGTACATTAGCAGTTATCAAACCACCTAAAGTAGCAGCACCACTAAATGTAACAAAATCTCCTTTTACTGCACCATGCGAAGTATCAGTTGCTGTAATAGTTGAGCTTCCATTTGTTGCTGCAAATGTTACATCTCCTGCTGATGTAGTACTTCTTATAGGAGTTATATCGTTATATACATTTCCTTGTAATCCATAAAGTTTTTTATGTGTACCTAATATCTTATATTGACTTTGTTCTATGTCTTTATATATATGAATTTTTCTACAAGTTCCTTGAAAAGTATTAACAGAATGTTTTTGCCAACCACCTATTTTTTCTGGTCTGCCTTTTCTAAATCTAATTTTATCTGAATCAAACCAGCCATTCTCATTAGAAAAATTAGTTCCTTCTTTATTTATTCCCGGTTTAAATACAAACTTTGCAAATGCCATAACTAAACCTCATGCCATTCCTTGCCTTCAAATAATAAGGCTTCTGCTTCTCTTCTTCTTACCAAGCCCTGTAAAACTTTTCCACCAGCTTTATTCCATCTTTTTATTTGTGCTGGTATATCATTCCAATCTGGGTGAGAACTATTTAATACTTTTAATAAAGTTGAATTTTTTAAATTAGTTGGTCCAAGATTAAAAGTCCAAGATACTAAAGCATCAAATTCATTTTGTTTTAAAGGAGCTTCTACTAAATCATTTACAGCTTGTTCAAACTTTTCTATATCTTCAAGCAGTAACATATCAGCTCTTTCTTGTGATATTTCCATATCCATAGTTACACCATGAGTTGAGCCATACCCGATTGTAGGCACTCCTGCAGCACAGCGATATGCTTTAAGTTCACATCCTTCAAACTTTTTAATTAAAGATATACCTTCTTTTGATATTTCCATATTACTCTCCTTTATCGTTGGAGTGAGATGCTCCAAAATAGAACGAAATAATCGCACTTGCTAATCCTCCAAGATAACCAAGCACCAAATTAATTAATGCTTCGCTGTTTTGTTCTGGTGGTTGAAGTGTTACTAAAAATATATAACCAAGAAATCCACCTATAGTTACTAAACCAATAATTCTAGCAGTCCAATCTTTACTAAACATACCTCTAGCATTTTGTTTATCTTGCGTTTCTAATTTGAAAACATCAACTTCAAGCTCTTTCATTTGAACTTCAAACTCTTGCTCTGCTTTTTTTAACTCTAGCATTTGCTCTGGTGTTGCATTTTGCATAGCTTGTTGTATGGATTTTTGATTATTAGATACACCTAGCACTTCTGCTATTTTACCCATAGCCATATTACCCATTGGTCCACCTAATGCTGTACCTATTGTTGGTGCTACTGCTCCAACTAAATTTTTTAATATACCTTTCATAAAATCCCTGCACTTGCTACTGCTATTATTAATGCACCTATAAAACCAAATACACCAAAAGTAGCCATGCGTATAGTAGTATTTATAGAAGTTATTTCTTGTTTTATATCAGCAAATTCATTAAAAGCAGTCTTCCATCTTTCTGCATTTTCTTTTTTTGATACAGCTAAATCTTCTGCTACATCTCTTACAGTCAACATTCTTTCCATAAAATTTCCTTTTTAATATACAGTATATATGTTTATTGGTTTTTCTTTACCTTTAACATAAATACTTTTTAATTCCTTTAATGATATATCAGAACTAAAATTTTCTACATGAATAGTATTATATCCAATAACAATATCTTCACCTACTTCCTTTGTAGAACTTTCTAGTCTAGCTGCTAAATTAACTGCATCACCTATAGCAGTATAATCAAACCTACTTTCACTTCCCATATTGCCTATAACAGCATCACCAGTATTAACTCCTATACCTATATCAATACCAAGATTAGCCTGTTGCATTTGTTCTTTTATTTCTATGGCACATAATACAGCTAAAGTTTCGTGATTTGATAAATCAATCGGTGCATTAAATATAGCCATCATGGCATCACCAATATATTTATCTACCATACCACCATACTTTTTAACTGCATTTGCTTGTATAGTTAAAGCCTTATTCATAATTTCTGTTACTTCTTCTGGCTCTAATCGTTCTGATAAATTTGTAAAACCTCTAACATCTGTAAAAAGAAAAGTACAATACTTTCTTTCTCCACCTAATTTTAAAAGTTCAGGATTATCTTGTAATTGTTTTACTTGTCTTGGGTCAAGATAATGTTCAAACTGTTTTTTAATTTGTTGTCTTAATTTATATTGTTCTCTAAATCTTAAATAAAATGCTATAGAACCTGTAATAAATTGAGATATTAAAGTCCAAGTAACATCAACTAATAAACCTTTTTGTATTAAATAATATCCAGTAAATCCTGTTATAAACATAACTAGAAATCCTAATGTTATTCCCCAAGTAATACCTAAATAAATTAATATAAACCATATTAAAATAACTGTAATTATAAGTATTAACAGCTCAATACTTATTGCCCAATCAGGTATATAAGGACTATCTTGTATTAATATTGATTCAGCAAGTGCAGTTTGAATCTTATGTGGTTCTAATAAACCAACAGGTGTAGCTATTTGTGGCATTACACCATTAGCAGTTACACCTACAAAAACAAACTTACCTGCAACATCCATTTCTTGTAATGTAGTTTCTGGAGTATCAACCCAAGAAATCCACTTACGCCCAAGACTATCTGTTTTAACTGGTGGTATTCCTCTTATTGATATTTCTGATATACCATTATCATTAGTTTTTATAATGTAAGTTTTAACATTAAATAAAGCTTTATATATCTGTGTTCCAAAACTAGGTATCCATTCATTATCAGGAGTTTTAACTAAAAGAGGTATTCTTCTTACAAGTTGGTCAACATCAGTGGGAGCAATAGCTAAACCTTGTAACGTTTTATTTGACAAGAGAGGATAGTTTGCCTTCACTCCCAAACTTATTATACCACCATTATCTTCGCCAAGCACAACAGTTCCAGATGTAGCAGGATAAATACCTTTACCATCTTCAAACATAGCTATTACAGATGGTGCATATTCTAGTGCTTCAGCAAATACTTCATCACCACCCATTCTGTCAGCTTGTGGAAAAGATATAACCCAACCAATACCTACTGCACCTTTATTAAGTAAATCTATTTGTATTTCAGCTAGTCTTTGTCTTGGTAATGGATAACCACCTTCTCGTTCTACATCTTCTTCAGTAATATTAAGTATGACAAAATTTCCTGATTCTTCTGGTATTTGTATAAAAGTGTCATACACTTTAAGTTTTAATATTTCTGTCGGAATACTTTGAAATACTAGAGGTAATATTAATATTATAAGTATAGGTAATAATAGTTTTTTCATCCGCTACTTTGGTTAATTGTTATAACAGAATCTCCTCCGCCATTTATTTTTACTATATTAGATACTCCATCTTGTATTAAGATTACTGTATATCCGTTTCCTGAACTTATATCTACTTGTGCTGATTCACTAACTTTTCTACGCAAACTTATAATTTGTCCTGTTACTATTGTAGTTATTTGTGTATCTGAATCTTGACCAATTAAAGTACCAGAAATATTTACACCTGTAGCTGCAGCTAATTGGTCTTCTTCTTTTTCTATAGCTAAAGCATCTAAAACATTTAATAAATCTTCAAGAAAATTAACATCTAAATAATTAATATCTAATTCTGTAAACTCTAAACTATTATCTTCTAGCAAATCTTCAGCTAAATAATCTACATCTAAATCATTAAAGTCTAATAAATTAACTGTTTTAGTTGTTGCCGTTTCTTCTTGTGCAATATCCTCTTCTTTAGGTGGCGTAACAATTAACATATTATCAATAATATCTAATGTTAAATCTAATATTACAGGTTTAGTAGGTGAACTCTCAAATACATCTACAGTAGTAGCTTCATATGGTTTATTTAACAAAACGCTTCCTGTAGCTGTAACTACCTCTATTTCGCCACTAGAAAGCCCTAGAGCATCTGGTAGCAATATTATAAGGCTGCGTCCCAATTCATCAACTGTAGCCGTAAAATCAGTTCCACGAATAGCTATATTAGCTGTAGGTGTTTTTAAAGATATGTTCTGCTTATCTATGCGGTTTAAATTGCCAGTAATAAACCTTGCTGTACCAAGTCCAAAGGTAAGAGCCATCTTTGCTTTACTTGGGTCAGGGTCATAAATATATTCATCTATTAAAAGCTGTGAATGTTCAGTTAGCTTTACAGTTGAATCATCTAAAAAAGTAATAGCCATACGACCATTTTTAGTTATAGCTTCATCGTTGCTTTGTATAGCAAACTTTAAATTAGCTTCGTAAGGTTTATCTCTTACAATTTGTGCTGAACCATTTAGTTCAGATATATCTCCAATATCAGCAACTTGTGCTTGTGCCTTGGTCGTTTTGAATGACGCACACAGTACCATTATTGCCAATAGATAAAATTTTGAGCCAGTCATTATCTTGGGTGCTTGCTTGTGTAATGTTAAATGTTCTGCTGTTACCTGCTTGGTCTAAATAAAAATAACCACCAGCATAACCAGAACCTGTAAAGTTTACTGTGTTACTATCACCATCAACATCAACATAAGAAGTACCGCCATCATAATTAATATCAAAGTCAAATGTATTACTATCACCTTGTATAATCCAATCTAAATCTAATGTAGCAGCCAATGCACTTGTGCCATGGTCTAAAGTAAATGTATTAGAACTACCTGTAACATCAACATTATAATTTGAACTATCAATACCATAAGTATTAGTAGGGTCGCCTTGAATAGTAAAAGTATTACTATCACCATCAAATTCAAAAAAGCCTGTTACAGAATCTCCTAATATATCACCAAGAAATTTGTTTGTATCACCTATTTGGTTTATATCTAGCGTCATAGTAATACCATCTAAATCTAAAGCAGTTAAACTACCTGCTGAAGAATTTAAACCACCAATAATATTTCCAGAACCAAGTTGTTCTAAATCTATATTTGCTGTTGCACCTGATTGGTCAACATAAATTTCGTTATCAGCCCCGTATATTGTCAATGCAGTCAACATCACAATCAGGCTCATCAATTTTAATTGCTTCATTTTTTTTCTCCCAAAAACCTTTGTTATAACCTATTTTTACTATTTGCAAAACTGCTTCCTCTATAGCTTTTTGTAAAGCTAAAGTTGTAGGCTCGTTTTCTGCATCTCCTGTTTCTATTTCTACAAGCTCTGTACCTGCTTCAATAAACCTAAAAACATCTTGTGATTGTCCATAACTATAAATTTGTTTATTTACTAGAACATCAATTAATACTTCTCCTGTAGCTATGGAAACCATACGCAAGGCAACTGTTATATTGTCTATACGATACTGTTTGCTACTACCAATTCCTAAATATCTAGCACCGATACCACCACTTTTAATATTTGTGTCATACCCAATTACAGCACCTTCCATAAGAACACCTGCAAATAATAAAGGCATGATAGGTTTAGGTCCATCTGTTGCTTCGTTTTGTTCTCTAGCAGAACGAATTAGTTGTCTTTCTTTTGTAAGATTATCTAATCCAACTCTTTCAGCAACTCTAAAAAATTTACCATTTGCGGTATGTTTAAGAGTTCTAATTAACAAATGACTTGGTGCTTGTGTTATAGCAGAAGAAAACAAAGCAAACTCACTATTACTTTTTCTTTGACCTGTTTGGTCAGTAAAACTATTAGGATATACTGCAACAACTATAGGCACTTTAGGTTGTGCTACATTTAATAATTCTTCTGATTGTATTTGTAATACACTAGGTAAAGTTTTACCCTTTTGTAAGTTAGTATCTACTGGAGCTAAACTACAACTAGAAGCTAAAATCGCCAATAGGCAACTGAATTTCCGTAACATTTCCGTTTTCATCCGTAATAATTAGAGTAATAATGCCATCTTTAATACTATATTGGATGGTGTTACCCTCTAATGTTAAAGTACCTTCTGTGCTTGGCGTTTCTCCAAATAAGTTTTCTACTAATTGTCTTGATAACTGTGCATAAATTCTTGATTCTAAATTACGAATAAATCTAGCTAATGTAGTATTTTCTTTATCTCTTTCTAACTGTTCTTGAATAGCTTTTATTTCTTCCTTTATACTCATCTTACGATTAAATTCTTGGTTCTCTATTGTTAAATAGTGTGAACTTGTACCAATGCCACTAAAGGATGGGTTTTTAAATTTATGAGTTATGGTATCAGCATGGAGATTATTTTTAATAATAGCCAAACACATAATAAAAAATATAATAAATAAAGTATAAAATATTTTTATTTTTGTTGCTTCTTCTTGTAATTCTTTTTTAGTCTTTCCTTTGGTCATCTCTATCAGCCTTTGCTATTTTATTACTATCAATAAGTTGTGGTACACCTAATATGGTTTTAATTAAAGTATCTTGCCTAATAATTTCATTATCTAAACTACGGATTCTATCTATTAATGCTACTAATATTCCATGTTGTGAATCAAGTTTTGTACCTAATCTTTCTTCTATAGCAGCTATTTGTCCTTCTACTTTTTCATCAACAGTATCTAGTTTAGTTTCCATACCATCCACAATACGCATGATAAGCTTATAAATAAACCAACCTAGCCCAATAGCTGCTGCAATAGGAAAACCTACTTCTTGTATTAAAGTAACGGCTGATTCCATTAGTAATCACCCCAAACTTTAACCTTTTTCCCTCCATGATATTCAACAGCATGACCTTCTGTTATTAATATTTGGCATATATCTCTGCCATCTTCTGTATAAGGTATGCCTAATATACGACCATACTTACCTTTGCCTAAAGATTTAACTTTAAAATTACCACAACAAAGTTCTTTAAGTCTTTCTTTAGCAGCAAGTCCTAATTTTTTTTCTGCTAAATCTCTAGTTCTACTTTCAGGAGTATCTATACCTGCAAGCCTAACACGCTGTTTATGTAGCTTTACATCAAAGCCTAAATCAAGACAACAATCAAAAGTATCGCCATCTACAATTCTTTCTAATGTAGCGTTATAAACAAACGCATCAGGTGATTTAGCCATATTCTTTATTTGCCCACTTTTTTCATTGCCAACCTGTGTGCTTCTGTAAAAGTTTTTCCAGCTCTCATAGATTTACGCATTTCTGTCATGTGTTTTCTTGTGTGATGAGTTGAATGTTTTTTAAGGGCATTTTGTTGTCTTTGGGTTAATTTTTTAGCCATCATTTAGATTTCTTAACTCTTTTAGTAGTCCAAGCTTCGTTTACATCAGGTGTTGATTTATCATCAGCTACAAACTTACCTTTTTTAGTTCTGGTTCTTACTTTAACTTCTTCGGTACCAGTAAGATTATTCCAAAATCTTTTTAAAAAACTCATATTACTTATCCTTTGCTTTTAAAACATTCAACGCACACCAATCAATAACTTTATAAATTGGTTTAAACCAATGATTATCTTTTGGTGTTGGTGTAATTGCTGCTACTACAGAAGCTATAGAAATTATAGCTGTAACCCATACTATTATATTTGCCCACATCATTTTATTTTTCCTCCTCTGGAATATTATCAGTTTGTTCTTTCATACTTTCTGCTAAAGCTTGTTTATACATATTTAAACTAGGCATTAACTCATCAACTTCAAACTGATGTTGTGATATTTTTTTTGTCAAACTCTGTATATGAGCTTGAAGATTTTTTTGTTCAGGTGTAAGTTCTACCTCAACAGTTTCTTTAGTTTTGGCTTTTGCCATTATTGCACCTCCTTTGATGGTGATTGTTGCACATCCCAACAGTTTAAGTTGGATGCGATAGTTCGTCTTTCTCCTTCTCCTTTGAAGGGATAGACCATGTGTTGTAACCAAGAAGGGAAAATTAATAACTTTCCTACTTCTGGAGTCATAACAAATGATTGAGCTGGTTTTAATCTTTCACTATCAATAACTGATACTTGTCCGTATTGAAACGCTATACATCCATCTGAATGTCCACTTTCATTATACAAAGAATAGGTTGGTGAATTAGCATTAACATTACCTATTTGTGGTGGTACTTTAGTCCAAGCTGTAGTAGATATACCCATTAATGTTTTAGTGCCGTGGTCATGGATAGGATTATAATCTCCATCGTAACTATGCACTGACCAAGTTTCGTCTATTTGAACTTGTTTATCACCTTTAAGACGATTCCCTGACTTACTAAAATGATTAATATATTCAGCACCAAGGCTGCAGATAAAATTATTATATTCAACCATTCTTTTATCATTGTGGTCTAACAGTAACTGTTCTCCTTTATCTATTTGTCCTACTAAAGTTTTTGCTAATGATTCTTTGTTTTTATCTTCCCTATACTCATCCATATAATCATTAACATCATCAATCATCTGCTGTGGCATTTGTGTTTCTAACACATACACCGCAGGCATACAATGAATCTGAAACTCTCCTTCAGTCATATTTAACTAGGTACGTTAAAATCTTGGTCAGGTGTACTTACTGCTGGTGGGTTAGTTATAACGCTATCTACTTGACTAGCAAAAACTGCATCCCATTGTGATATAGGACAGATAGCTACTAAATTAGCATTAGTCCAACTACTTTTAGCTTTTAAGGTAAAGTTAGCATTTCCATCATCATCTAATTGTGGAACTGTAGTGATAAAAGTATGAGTATAATAAGTACTATCGCCCTCATTATCGTTTTCATATTTCATTTCTATATTCCACTTATCTACTTTATTAGATGAGTTTACATAAGGTGTACAACCAACTATCGCTTTTGATACTGCCATATTATTCTCCTTGGTTTAATTTAGCTTTTAATTCTTCTACTTGTGCAGAAAGTTCTTTAACTGCATTAATAAGAGGATATATAAACATACTTTGTGAAAGTCTTTGTGAGCCATCCTCTTCTTCTGACCAACCTCCAAAGTTTTTATGCCCTACTTTATCTAATGCCTTTTCTACATCTTGTGCAATCATTCCGTATAGATTTGTTTCTGTGTCCATAGTGTTTTCTGTTTCAGAATAATCTTTAAAATGTTTTGGAAATTCAGTATTAGGTTTCCAATTAAATGTTACAGGTCTTAATTCATTAATAAAATTTAAACCTAAATCTGTATTTTCTATATTAGTCTTTTTATTAATATCTGAACTTCTTGACCAAGTAGCATCTGAAGTAAATGTGTTAGAAACAACATTACTTGCTTTACCAAAACTAAAAGTATTACCAGATGCTGCAATGTTATGACCTATAGCAATACAGTTTGCATTAGTTCCACTACTTACATCAGCTATTGAACCTACACAGATATTATAATCTCCTTGGGCAATAGTAGTACCTGCATCTTGACCGATACATACATTTTGACCTCCAGTAGTTACATTATCCCCAGCATCTTTACCAAAAGCAGTATTACCACCACCTGTAGTACAACGAGTTAAAGCATCATACCCCATAGCTGTATTGGTGTTAGCTGTTGTTATTTGATTACCTGCACCTACTCCAACTACTGAATTATACTCACCTGTGGTAATTGCAGTCCCACTATTAAATCCAACTGCTGTATTTTCTTCACCAGATGTAACGGCATTTAAAGCAATTCTTCCAACACCAGTATTATAACTACCAGTATTAGCTTCTAATGCACCTTGACCAACAGCAACATTTTGACCTCCTGTTGTATTAGCAGTCATTGCTCCTTGTCCAACAACTACATTTCTTTCACCTGTGGTATTTGCTCCTAATGCAGATACTCCAACTGCTACATTGTTATCTGCTGTGGTATTAGCATCTAGTGCCTGTGCACCAACAGCAGTATTAGAACCACCTGTGGTATTAGCTGTCATAGCATTTCTACCTATGGCTGTATTGAAGCCTGATGTAGTAGCAGCAGTTAATGCACCTGACCCTATGGCTACATTATAACCACCAGTTGTTAATGCATCACCTGCTAATGAACCGACTGCAACATTTTCTGTGCCTGTAGTGTTTACATTTAAAGCATTAAAACCAACTGCTGTGTTGTTATCTGTTGTATTATCACTTAAAGCACCTTTGCCTATAGCTGTATTAGAATGTCCAGTAATATTAGTAGTCAAAGCATTATAACCAACTGCTGTGTTGTTATCTGCTGTTGTATTTGCATCTAACGAACCTTTACCAACTGCTGTATTTTGAGTACCTGT
>Ga0209645_1001355_pt1 | contig 12314 bp, 7 predicted proteins | sample ETNvirenome_6_30_FD_184070 | JGI IMG/M metagenome (GOLD analysis project Ga0209645, IMG submission 184070) | Marine viral communities from the Pacific Ocean - ETNP_6_30 (SPAdes) (version 2) | ecosystem: Environmental > Aquatic > Marine > Oceanic | place: Pacific Ocean | collected 2013-06-19
GGTAGCCCCGGTAATCTTGATGCGGTAAATTATTATACTCATTTAAATGCTAGCAACTTAAAGAATTATTATGTAAAAGGCTACATAGATACTCTTGAGGAAGCGCTTGAAGCTGCGGATAATAATAGATACACAAAATCAGAGACTGATGCACTTGATACCGCACTAGGCGGTCGTATCGATACACTAACAACTATAGTAGGTACTAGATTAGATAATTTAGAGGACAGAAAAGCCAACCTTGTTAATGGCGTGCTCGATATAACAGAACTTCCTCGGGTTGCTATTGCTGAGTTTTTAACTAAACAGTCAGACGGAAGTAATCCAGATAATGAAACGGAAATGTTGGCTCTCACAGATAGTTCGGGGGCTGCCCCACAAGCCGGTGACTGGTGTATTAGGGATGATAACGGAAGGCAGTATATCTTAGGACAGACTCCGAGTAGTGTAGCAGCAAACTGGATTCAACTGTCTGCCCCAACTGCAAATGTAGATTCTATTATAACTACCGGGGGTGGAACTGAAACTGGTGCCGTAACAATAAATGCTTCTAAGTTAGATGTGTATACAAAAGCACAGGTAGATGCCAATACACATACTCAAGCTTATATTGCTAGTAATTTCTATACGAAGACGCAAGTAGACACAAACACGTACACTAAAACTCAGGTGGATGCGAATACGTATACTAGAACACACATTGATAATACTCACTACACTAAAACTGCCGCTGACTCTGCCATTCAAGCCAAGGCTGGTTCGAGTGTTACTGGCACTGTTGAAGATTGGGCAAACTCAAGGTTTTTAGTTTCCAGTGGTACAGATCTTAACAATCTCGAAGTAACAGCTACTGGTGGCACGCTTGCTAGAGATCTGGACGATCACTTCGGTGACTGGACTAATGTCAAAGACTTCGGTGCAGTCGGTGATGGCGTTAACGATGATACCTCTGCTATCCAAGCTGCTCTCAATAAGAAAGGCGTTGTATTATTCCCAACGGGCACATATAAAGTAACAGATACTTTAGTATGGAGATCTGGGACTACTATTGATTTAAATGGGTCGACCATTTTGTTCACTTCATCAGATGCTGATACATTGTTCCAGACAGACTCAGGTACTGTACGGCCTAATACGGTCAATTTAACTAACTACTTACCACTTTCGGCTGGACAAACAGATATTACTCATGCTACTTTAGGTGCTGACTGGCTCTTAGGTTGGAATGCCGGTTTCTGGAGTGAGAACGAAATGGTTCGTTTAGTAAGTACCCAGCCTTGGTATAGCGGAGGAGATGACCCGGCCACAATTAGATACCTGTCTGAGTTCCAGCACATTAGTAAGCCCCCAGAAGGTGTTGACAATAGGTTGGTGTTTGCTGATCCTCTTCGGTATGATTACACTGATGGCTATACCTTAACAATGCAGTTCATTAGACCAAACTATAACTATTCTATTAGAAACGGAATTATCCGAGACAAAACAACTCACCAGAATAATGTCGGATTCCGGTGTAAGAACTACCTTAAGAATGTTTCGATTGAAAATCTAAGAGTAGAAAACTTTAACAAGATGCTTTGCCAATTTGAAAACTGTATTAATGTCACCGTTAAAGATTGTGTGTTTGATGGTACTGTTTGGGATGAGACAGGAGATTATATTGACAACGACGATTTGAACAGACAAGGTATTACAATTAAGCAGGGATGCGAGAATGTCAATATCACAGGATGTACCTTTAGAGGATACAGAACTCCTATATTTACTACCGAAAGCGCACTAAAGCATGGGCCATCTAAAGATATTAGATTCACAAACAATCATTGCTCGTATATGAAAGAAAGTTCAACTGCTGATGCGGCATCTTCTGGAACAGAAGGTGTGGGTCTTCTGTTCTGGTACGCTGACAATTGGGTTGTAGATAGCTGTACGATGAACGGTTCCGAAACTTACGGTATCTATGGTGCTGGCGGTACAGCTAAAATTACCAACAATACGTTTAGAGAAACGGGAACAGAAACTAATGAAGGTGCTACAGCTGATGGCTCTCATAGTATCGCCGCTATCTTCTACTATAACAAAACAGAAATTAACACATGTAGTATCCATGTTACAGGAAACACTCTGTATGGCACCACTGCTCGGCATGGAATCTGGTTAAAACCGGGAGATGCATCTGGAGCGAGTAAAGGCGTGGGGTGGAATCAGGGAACTGTCGTATCTAATAATACCATGAAAGATTTCAGGGACAAAGATGCTTGGGCTATTGCAGTTGGTGGTAGTTCAGCAAATAAAGTCGGCGGATTAACTTGTCATGGTAATATTGTTGCAAGAGTTCATAATGGAATTTGGCTTAGCCATATCAATGAGTCAATCATTAGTTCGAACCGCCTTGTGTGTAACGCTGATGACGGCATAGCTCCAAACCCTGATGCTGGATATAGATATGGTATTTATATTGAGGGGTTAAAGGATAGTATTGTTAATGCAAACTCAGTTATTATGAACCGTGTCATTGCCGGTAGCGCCAACAGGTGTATTGCTGTCGAAGGTGGTGATGATACAAAAGGCGTATCTATTACCAGTAACCTATTAGAGGGTTGCGGCAATGTGGATGGTGGTGTAGATGAAGGTATATATCTCAATTCCGATTGGGAGATTTGGGTTTCAGGAAACCGCCTCACTAGACTTATTAAAGGAATTAACTATTCCCCAACCATTGATAAGAAAAAGGTACGAACTTTTGGAAACTTATTCTCTGGTAGCTCTGGTTCCGCCAGTGTCGGAGATCACGGGGATGGTAAAGAGATGGATACCGGGTGGGCTCCTCAGATTGAAGCTTATAAGGATAGGACTGTAAACAATAACGTGGGAAAAAGATGGAGACCGGAAAACGCAAGACACATTGCTGTAACTATGTCGGTCCTTACTAGCGATATAACAGAGTCCCGTAAAGTTTTACCAGATCCTTTTAAATTAAACTTGACAGAGATTGGAATAGACTCTGGAAATGTTATTCTCTGGTCAGGAATAACTGTAGTAGCTACAGACGCTCCGGATGATGTTGACGCAACCGAAAAGGTAAACCTATCTAAATTAAAAGCTACACTTCTTGGGGCATCTCCTATGTCCAGCCATGTGTGGAATAACGAATTAGAAATAGTGCTTTCAACAGACGATGGAACTGCTATTAAAGATACAAATATTGGTGGATATGGAGATATAACGCTTCAAATTGCACTTCTTGTGGCTGACTCTATCGAAAGTGGAGGAGGTTGATAATGACAGATAAAATTAACATACTTAATGACCGGCTGGCTGACAGCCTATTAGCTGATTTGGATGATGAGAGTAAATGTACTCCGGGTCTTTATCAGATTATCCGTGGTTATATTAATGATAACCGTGCAGCACTAGATGACATCCCATCTGATTCTCTTGACTTCCTTGAGCAAAAGATGACAGATGCTATCCCCTTTAAGAAGGAGGCCTCATAATGCCAAATGTAAATGGAAAAAAGTTCCCTTATACAGCCAAAGGAAAGGCCGCTGCTAAGAAAGCTGCTAAGAAAAAGGGCAAGAAAATTAAAACAATGAAGAGTAAGAAGTACTGATGGCTAGAGCAAGGATGAAGAAGGTAAAGAAGTCTCAGGCTAATTACCGAAAGAACCCTGCATCAGCAGCAAAGAAAGCAGCTTACGATAAGAAGTATAACTCTTCTCCAGAAAGAAAGAAGTATAGACGTGAGCTGGCGGCTGAAAGACGCAAGAGAGGAATTATGGGTAAGGGTGGTAAAGATGTCTCCCACACCACAAAGGGAACCACTCTGGAATCCGCCTCAAAGAATAGAGCAAGGCATAAGAAAAAGAAATGAAGATACCTCAAGAAATGCTGGATGACTTCCGGAATCACCTATGGGCTTGCTTTAAGCACCTAGGTCTGGGGGAGCCAACAGCTGCTCAGTACGCTATGGCTGAGAGGCTCCAGAACTTCGCTACAGACATGCAACTTCAGGCTGGCCGCGGATTCGGAAAGTCTGTTATCACGGCTTGTCTGGCCTCGTGGTTCCTCCTACGGGATCCTAATACAACTATCATGGTTGTGTCTGCAACTGGTAACAAGGCAGCCGAGTTTATTAGCATGACTCGGAAAATTCTAGACCTCGTTCCCTACTGTGAACACCTGCGTCCGGGGGACAACACTACGGACAACGCTTTTGCATTCAACGTAGAAGCAAGGACTAAGGTTGGGCAAGACAAGTCTTGCTTTGCTCGGGGTATTTCCTCTCAGATCACAGGTTCTCACGCTGACTATGTTATTGCTGACGATGTGGAGATCGAGGGCAACTGTGAGACAGCTAATGCTAGAGAGAAGCTGCTTAATAAAGTGGCTGAGTTCGAGCAAATCCGTAATGTAGGTGGTCGGGTTCTATTCTTAGGTACTCCTCAGATTAAAGATTCTATTTACAACCACTTAAAGTCGGGGTATAAAGTAACTAAGTTTCCTGCGGTTATGCCAGATAAGGATAATATTGCAGAAGTAGAAGATGTAGATGAGTGGATCTTAAATCTTAACATCGAACCAAACAAACCTACACAGCCCGAACGATTCCCAGAAGAAGTATTACATGAAAGAATGGCTAAGATTGGACCCAAGTTATTTGCTCTGCATTATAAACTAGATACATCGCTAGCTGACTTTGAGAAATATCCTTTACGTCTATCTGATTTGATTGTAATAGATCTTAATCCGGATGTCTGTCCTGAGAAAATCGTGTGGGCTAAGTCTAAGCCCCAGAAGGGGATACCAACACACGGTCTTTCAGGAGATCTGGTATACGAACCCATGTGGGTATCTGATAAATATATTCCTTATACCCAACGGGTGATGTATGTAGATCCATCGGGGCGTGGTGAGGATGAGACAGCAGTCTGTGTTGCCTCGTTCGCTAATGGGTACATTTACGTTCACGAGCTTATTGGATATCCCGGCGGCTATGAAAAGGGTGTGCTTAAGAAGATCGCTAGGTTAGCATATGAGTATGGTGTGAATCATATCAATGTCGAAAGTAACTTTGGTGATGCTATGTATTGTCAACTACTAATCCCTGTTGTCATGGAGATTTGTGGGAGGTGTGCAGTAGAAGAGTATAGAGTCTCAGGTCGCAAGGAAGCAAGAATTATCGACAGCCTAGAACCTGTGATGGCTTCCCATCGCTTAGTCTTTGATCGTAGGGCGATTTGCCAAGAAGAAACTCAAAAACAAATCACTAGAATCTTTGACAAAAGAGGAGCACTTCCCAAAGATGACCGCGTAGATGTCTTGGCGGCTACTGTATCTCATTGGGAAAACTTGCTTTCTACAGATGTAGATGCTATAATCCAAAAGAACCACGCAGCTGAAGCACAAGCTGTTGTAAAGACTTGGTTAAACGATGACAGGCGGATGGGTCTGTGGAAAAATCAAGTGTCTAGTGCAGCACTTCAAAAGAATATAAACCATACAAATAGAAACAATTCGTTGTGGCAAAACAACAAAAGAACTTGGTAAGGAGATAACCCATGGCAGAAGGAGATTGGACACAAGGGCAGAAAGACGCTTTTGGCGCAAGCATGGGGCTGGGCATTTTTGGGGCTCTTATGAGTGCCAGAGCTGCCAGTGCCGAAGCAGCGGCAGCTCGCTTAAAGTTTGAAGAAGAAGAATTAAATCGCCAACTCACAAACCAAGTTCAGAATAGAAACATTGCTAACGATAATGCAGCAAAGTGGATGCAAAACAAACGAATTGCAGAAACGGCGGCAATTACTAGAGCGGAAAATGACTTTTGGATTGAGTTTAATTTCGATAATGCTGCGGCTACCCACGGAAGAAACACCCAAAAGATCTCTGATGCTGTCTTAATGTCTATGACGCAGCGTAATATTAACCCTCGCTCTGGAACAGCCCAAGCTTTACTTCGTAGTGCGGCTAATAGATCAACTGAGAAAATGCAAGACATGAGAATTACCAAAGAGAATCAGCTTGTAGCGTCTGAGAGAAAAGAATCTCAAGCTTTGGCTGGGAGAGATTTTGGATTTAATGACCAGATTCCGTTTACGCCCAGTCATTACGGAGGACCTTCCCCTCAAGCAGCCTTTAATATGGCATTAGTTTCTGGCCTCGTATCAACAGGTGCATCTGGAGCAAAGATGGCATTTGCCGCAGCCAGTCCCAAGTAGGAGAACATCATGGACCCAAACCAAAAACTAGAACTTTTAAATACAATAGCCGGAAAGCCTTCTCCTACTGGCCCCTCGCCGCAAGAAATACAGGTTGAGTTTCAAAACACAAAGGCAAGAGAAAAGGCTGAGTCTTTAAATTATCTTACTAACGACGTGCGATATAAAACTATTGTCGAAGATATCCTCCCTACTATGGATGATGTCGAGGCACGGTGGGAACTACAGGAAAAGTACCACCCTACAGGAAACTTGGAATCAGAAACTTTAGATAATATTAATATTGATTTAGCATCTAAAGGAACTAAGCAAGAAGAGTATTTCTATTTCCAAGATAATTTTAGTAATTGGCCTAAAAAGATTCAGGACAGGTATAGACAAAGAGCAACAGATACTATAGAATACAACCCTAAGCAAGATCTACAAGATAGTATAATCAATATGACAAAAAATACAAGGGCTATTGTATCAGAATCTCTACAAAATATGAAATTAGGTGGCAACCAAAGTCTAAGTGCTCTTGTGTCAGACTTCCAGACAGCTATTGAATATGGATATAATCAAGGCATAAGCACTAATGATGAAGGACAGCTTGTCGTTATTAAAGAAGGCGAAACTATTCCCATAGGATCTTTACCACCAGAGCAGAACCCATCCTCCGAATTAGAAAAACAAATCATGCGAGCCTATATTCGGGATGCTATTCAAGAAGAAGTTAAACCATACTGGCAACACGCTAGGAATGAATTACGAGATACAATCCGTCTGAAAGATAAGACACTCTTCAATAAGCTTGGTACGGAAGAAGGAAAAGATCTGAATAAATTCGCACTACAAATTATTGCTACTGCTGCTGAGCATGATATGGATCAAATGAAAACTGCCCAAGCAGGTATCAAAAAGATTCTAGAAAGTGAGATCCACAAGTATAAAACTCCCTTTGAATACTTTGCGGGTTATATACAAAAGATAGATGAGATGCAAACTTTATTAGAGAAAAGGAATTACCATGGCTGAAGATACGGGTAGAATGACGCAACAAGGTTACGGTGTTGGGCCAGTAGAAGAACTTCCAGTCTTTCGGTCTAGAGATCAAGTAGCTAGTTTTGGAACATGGGTTAGTCCTTTTGGTGATGTTTTATTTAAAAGCAAAGCTTGGGCAAATATAACGGCTGGTGCTCAAGAAGCTACGACTGCTTGGTTTGAGTATGAAACCAAGGTCTTCCACGAAGGAAAAGATCCTGCTGTTTCTGAACTCGGAACCCGAAAGAAAATGCTAGAGGATATAAATGAAAGAAATAAACTTGCTCAGCAAGATCATACCATGTCGTTGCTTGAGAAGGCTAAGATGTCTGAAGAAGTTAAGTATGCGGCAGAATACAATGCTGATTTAGAGTGGAATATTCAAAAGGGAAATATTACTGAGCTGCAAGCGAAATCCTTAATGAGAGAACTTGTACAAGCTTCTCAGGGATCTCATACTGGGCACGTCAAGGCTTGGAAAGAGTATATGTGGGGCGTAGAGACTCCTCCTAATGCTCCCTCGAATTATGTATTGAGGAATCCTGAACCATATACAAGTAATTATGTCGAAAGGGCAAACTGATGAGTATTGAATATCCAGATTATCTTAAGCAGTCAGAGTTTGATCCTAAACAAGACACGGCCATAACAAAATTTATGGGTCCCCCTAATCCTAACATGGTAGGCTCTCCTCCCCCTACAGAATTTTGGGAGGAACCCCTGCCTATAAAAATGCCACAGGATTCTAAAGAAGAATCTGTAGAAGCAGAGCTTCCAACAATCCCAGAAAAAATTACTGTCGAATCTGAGCCGAGTTCAGAGCCTTTACCTGAGCCGACAGTTCCGTATTACGTTACCTTCGCAAAGTATTGGGATCAACTTGGAGACGCAGCCGCAAAAATAGCTGATGGCATTAGTGCCCGTCTGCATCCAGATTTTGGCAAACCAATTAAAACATATACTAGCGAAGAACATCTAGAAGAGTTTCGGCGTTTTGGGACTTCGTACTTATATGGCGACGAGGTTAGAGACACGATAAGAGAAGACAAACGCCAACAGGAATTCAAAGAAGGTCTTCATGCTATTCCTAATTTAATCGAGGAGTGGACATCTGGAGCAAGCTCCGCATTTCACCAAGCAATAAATACCGTAAGAGGCACATGGGCAGAAGCAGCCACCAACGAATTACAACGAGTTGGTGATGAGATCAGCGAAGGTCTAACATCCTATCAGCAATGGATGTCTCAACGTCTGGCTCCTGTTCGCTGGGCAAGAGCTATTGAGGGATGGGAAATGGATATTGAGATGTCTGATGATACCCGAGCCCCGCTGCCAGAAATTACTACTTTCTTAAAAGGTATTGGATGGACTGATGATGCTATTGAGTTAGGTCTAAAAGCAGAGATGGATAGACTTCGGGAAGAAAAGTTTCCTGATGTAAGAACCGATTTGTTTTGGGAAGAAAGACCTGAAGGGGTGTACATGGAACATATGTCTCCAGAAGAGTGGAGAGCACATCAAAGAAGAGAAATGAACATCCTGCAAGAGGCTTTGCATAACATAAAAAGAGATGTAGTAGACAATCGATTTAACCCAACAGAGCGAGTGAGTCCTAGACTGGCAGCTGCTATGCAGTCTATTGGAAATATGGAATGGCTAGACTGGACTCCAAACTTTTCCTATGGGGGAACGGAAGAAATCGATGCAATTATTAGGGGCAATGGTTTAAATATCTTAGATCATATTCCTGATCTTGTAGAGGATGTGGATCCTGAAACAGGAGCCCCTAATTTATGGATCGGTATCTATGATATTATGTCGGGAAGAGCTATTGAAGAAGCTCATGAGTTTGGAAACTTCTTTGATCCCAATGCTGTAAAAACGAGACACATTGCAGACAGTGTTATTAATATGGCCCTAGGAAAATATATAGGAAACTTCATGGGCATAGACACATCTAATTTTAATTCGTTACAGATGGGTTCTGAGCTAGATCAAATGGGTAGAAGAATTAAATCCGCAGTATCACATGCGTTTTCTCCCGAAGCCGTAGGGGAGATATTCAAAAATATAAACTCATGGAACTTACCTTATGTATTTGATTATCTCGGAAAGACGCTTCAAGACTTTAAGGATAACGCACCCCCGGAAGTTTTAGCAGAATTAGAACTAGAAAAGTACGGCTCCTTTGGATCTGATATGGTAACAGAAATGTCCACCCTATTAGATGAACAGATTACCGCTACTCAACTTCAGATTAAGCGGCAAGAAACTGCTCGAATGCAAGCAGATCAGATTGAGCAGAACATGAATAACCCAGAGTATATGCGATTGCGTTATCTGGCAGAGACCTATCAAAGTCTAGGGATTGAGGATCCTACCGGAAATAACTGGCAGGAGTTTGAAACAGAGGATGGTTTTGGAAATACGTGGGAGCAAGCGGTTTATGATGTAGTAGCAAAAGCAAGGAACGGTGAGATTGGTATGTTGAAGGACCTCTCAGTTCTACGGTACTATAAGAAATCTCTTGAGGTTGCTGCTATAGTTAATAGAAGATCTCCTGATCCTGTATCAGATGGTATTAATAAACAGGTCAGGGAATGGTCAATTAGTGATGAATCAGGACAAGCAGTATCAGAAGGTTCAAGTGTTATTTGGGGGATGGTTAGCGGAAACTCCAAACTGCAACAAGCCCTTAGTCAAAACAACCCATCACCGGATATGCTGGACGGTAATTCCACAAGCATTATTACAGGACGCTATAATGAAATCTTAGATATCTATAGAATGGCTTCTGCCGAATCAATGGTTGCAGACGCCACGTCCTTACCCGGAGGGTTTACTTTAGAAAAAGCTTTGGCAGGAGAGTGGGGAGTAAATCCTAGAGATTTAAATCCGGTTGAGCTTAGTAGCTGGGCACGTACCCTCCAGATAATGGGAACTAAGACGCCTACTAAAGAAACACCGAATGCTGTTAAGCAGGTTGGGGATATTTTATATGATAACCTCAGCTACTTAGACGGTAGAAATATGACAGTATCCGAAAAAGCAAAGGCACTTGGAGCAGCCTACGCAGTATCTCTTCTACGAAAAGGTTCTTCAGACTCTAGAGCTATTAATCTAGATAAGTTTTTTGCAAACCGTCCGCGGCATGTTGTTAACTTCCTCGGTGCAATCAGCGGAATGGTCTCACAAAACATTTCAAGAGGTTCTATTACGTACGAAATGGGTGGAATGGATCTTGCGGATATTTCGATGAGATTTTTAAATGGTGAAGATATTTCAATTACACATAACGGAACAGAGTATACTAATGAGGAAGCTGTTCATATTATGTTCCAAGAATATAACAGAGGTGTGGATTTATTTGGTTCTGCTTTACAGGTATACCAATACGAAACAAGTCCAGAAGCTGTAAGACAATTCTCAAACCAGCAAACTGCTGCTTTTAAGGTTGTAGATATCTTTGGCTCTCCTGAGTACAGAAGAAATCGAAGTGCTGCCCTTATTGATGAAGAAGGAGCAGGAAGAACTTTAACTACTACATTAATGAACTCAGGTATTTCTATTACAAACTATGGTAGTGATACTATTGATTTGAGTCGCTCAGTAGCAGAACCAGCTGGTACTTTAGAATCCGAAGACTCTCAGTTACTGCAAGCTTTGGTACAGCAGCATCCTTTGTTATCTCCATCGTTTGAAGGAGAAGAAGGAGTCATTAATGCGGGAGAAGCAGAAGCTAGAATGTTTAGGGTAGTGGCATCTAATCCTCAAACAGCGGGACTCCTTTCTGCTATGATTTATGCCAGACAAGCAAATAGCAGAGAATCAGTAAGTTCAACTCAGCTATTATCCGATACTTTGAGTATGCTTGGATCAATAGGTCTTAAGATGATGAGAACAGGTCCAAACGATTCTGACATTATGATTACAGCTGTACCGCAATCGTTTAACGATGTGGACTGGGAAAAACTACCTAGGACATTTGACGCAGAAGGAAACGAAACTTACGACGATAGAACTAAAATAACACAAGCTATGAGAGCAAGAGGGCTATATGTTCCTATTACAAACAGAAATCCAGCTGCTTTCGATAATTATGTTGTGCCTCATATTCAAAGATCTGGAGAGTTTGCGAGGTCTTTTGTTGCACAAACTTTAGGTATAGATCCTACTAACCCAGCAATTGATAAAGCTTTGGGCATAGTTATGGAACGGGAAAAAATCGGATTTACTGAATCTAGAAGAAGTATTAAGGATAAAGAAAGTTTAGATGGGTTAAAAATAGAACCGGGGCAAATAGGTGGGGCTTCTCTTATGCTTGCGGAAATGGGTAGACCGGATGCTTGGGACAGACTTTCTGAAGAAGAACAGCAAGAGTTTATAAGTGGTTACGACTACAGAAGTGCTTCGCTTCAAGATATTATGATGGGTGTTTTAGATATTACAATGGATGAAATTTACGGAGACGGTAGAGCAAATGCACATCCTGAATTAAATCTCCTGTTGCTACAGAGTTCTCTTGTGAATGACAAAGCCGGAGGTAGGAGAACATATCCTAATATTCGCTTTAGGATGGATCCCGGTGCCGCTTTAACTTCAGCTACCACAGGCATAAATGCACCGTCTGACTTAAGAATTATTATGGAAGTGGGGGACCAGCTAGGCACTCCAGACTATAGAATAAATCTAAATCCAGATCAAATTAATCAAATGATGGAGGTCAGTCTTGTTGATGTAGACCAAGACAATGCCCTTGGAAAATTCTTAAGCCAAGCAGAAGGACCTCTTTCAGCTTTCTGGACAAGTTTATGGCAAGGGAGCTATCCTAATTGGGAATTCCCTGAGGAAATTGACGATGGATCAACTTATATGGACGATATTAAAATACTAGATAATCTTGCAGAGCAGAAACGTAAAGAAGGTATGGACGAAGAAGATATACAAAAGGCTGTTAAAGATTTAACAATGCTTCTTCAGACAAAAGATAGATACAGAGGATCGATAATAGAGGGTCTAAGGTATAATAGAGATCTTTTACATCAGGGATGGTTGCACCATTCTGATCGAGGAG
>Ga0209645_1001356_pt1 | contig 12312 bp, 15 predicted proteins | sample ETNvirenome_6_30_FD_184070 | JGI IMG/M metagenome (GOLD analysis project Ga0209645, IMG submission 184070) | Marine viral communities from the Pacific Ocean - ETNP_6_30 (SPAdes) (version 2) | ecosystem: Environmental > Aquatic > Marine > Oceanic | place: Pacific Ocean | collected 2013-06-19
AATTAAAGAACTTGCGGAGACTATTGCTGATGTGGTAGGATATACTGGTGAAATTAAATGGGATACAACAAAACCTAATGGAACACCAAGAAAAGTTCTCAATATAGATAAGATTAAATCAATCGGTTGGGAACCACAAATTGGATTGAAACAAGGTATAGAGTCAACTTACGAATGGTATAAAGATTATGCTTGCAAATGATGATTTAGGGAATCTTGGAAGACTGGGAAACCAGATGTTTCAATATACTGCTCTCCGTGGTTTAGCACAGAGACACGGATATGAATATTGTTTACCACCAAGACATGTTGTAGCAACTCGTGATATCAATTGTGTAAATTCAGATATCACAATGTTTGAGTGCTTTAAGATCCCTGATGCACCGAAACGTGTATGCAATTTTCCAAAAGTTATGGAAGCAGGTTTTGGTTTAGATCAAAATCTTTGGGATAATTGCCCAGACAATATTAGTTTGTATGGATATTTTCAAACTGAAAAGTATTTTAAACATATTGAAAAGCAAATACGTGAAGCATTTACTTTTGTAGATGAAATTCGTGAACCTACAGAAGAAGCTTTTAAGTCAAATTTTGGTGATACTGAAGTAATTTCTATTCATGTTAGAAGGGGAGATTACCTTAAATATCCTCACCACCCAACTCAACGTGATGATTATTATCTCAGATCTTTAGGATTACTTCCTCCAGATCTTCCTGTCATGATATTTTCTGATGGTATTGAATGGTGTAAAGAGCAAGAATTTTTTGCGGGTGATAGATTTATCTTTGCTGAAGGTAATAATACTGGAGTTGATCTTTGTCTTCAAACTCTTTGTAAGTATCATATTATTGCAAACTCTTCATTCTCTTGGTGGGGTTCTTGGTTGGCGCAAAGTAAGCAAACTATAGCTCCTTGTCGTTGGTTTGATGGACCTGATGCTAATAAAGATTTGTCAGATCTTTTCCTTCCTGGTTGGATGATTAGATGAGAGTAGCAGTTTTAATTTCTGGTAGAGCGGCACGCTATGAAGTGTGCCTCTATGATATCTTACAGAAAAGAAAGTATGACTATGACTTGTTTATCTCAGTAAATGATGAACCTGGTAAATATTATGCTGCGATGGCACATAAACTTAGTCCTTGGATAAAAGGTTTAGAAGTTTCTCCATATACTGTTCCTGAAGATTTTGAGAATGATAATCCAAAATCGATTAAACAATTAGTTAATGGAAAATTTGTTCCCTTGAATGTTATGTCAATGTTCTACAATGACAAAAAAGCATTCAATATGGCTACATCATATGCTGATGAAAATGAATTTGAATATGATGCATATGTAAAGTATCGTAGCGATATTATGGTTGATGATTTTCCAACAATAATCAAGAGTGATGAGTATAAAATATATTCCGCAATTCCACCTTGTGACTTTGAAGTTCCAATTGTGAATCGTGAAGTTAATAGATATACGGAACTTGTTCCTATTGTATGTGATGCAGTTGCTTATGGTAATAGGAGATCTATGGAAGCATATTGTGATACCTATAATTATGTTTTAGAAATTAATAATTTGATGAATGAATATTTACTTAATTTTGAACCATGTTTAACCCAGAGTGTCTATGATAAAAGAGTTCCTGTACAAAGATTTAATTATCCATATAAATTAGATGGTAATCGTAGAATCTTTGATACTGTTTGGGCAGAATCTGGAGATAGTAGAGTTGATAATATTAGAGGATCTCATCCACCAATTAATTCAAATGATTTTGAATCTACTGAGCATATTCATAAGTTTCCAACAGCATAATAAATATCTAAAAATATACTAGAATGAAAGTCATTATTCCTATGTCTGGTATGAGTAGCAGATTTTCTGCTGCTGGATATACCATTCCCAAATATTTGATAGAGGTTGATGGTAAGAAAGTCATTGAACATATTGTAGAGTTATATCCATCTGATTCTGAATTTGTTTTTATCATCAATGAAAAGCACAAAGAAGAAACAAATATTGTTGAAGTATTAGAAAATCTTGTAGATAATAAAACTATTCTTACTATACCTAATCATAAGAAAGGACCTGTTTATTCTGTAGCAAACTTTCTCTATGTAATTGATGATAATGAGCAGGTTGTAGTTAACTATTGTGATTTCTCTATTGACTGGGATTATGATAAGTTTGAAAAGTATGTGAATGAAACTGACTGTGATGGTTGTGTGGTTTGTTATACTGGTTTCCATCCACATATGTTGGGTAGTGATAACTATGCTTTCTGCAGAATGGAAGGTGATAGGATAGCAGAGGTTAGAGAGAAGCAACCATTCACTGATAATAAGATGTCAGAGTTTGCTTCTGCTGGTAATTATTATTTTAAGAAAGGAATATATCTCAAAAAATACTTTAAGCAGTTGATGGAAGAAGATATCAATATCAACGGCGAATACTATGTAAGTTTAATTTATAACTTGATGATCCGTGATGGACTTCATACTAATGTATTTGAAATCCCTCATATGCTACAGTGGGGAACACCTCACGATTTAGATGTATATAATAGTTGGTCAAACTATTATCGTAAGGCACTTGAGGGTCAAAAGGAGGTCAAACTAGAGAACTGTACGTTAGCACTTCCTATGGCTGGTGAAGGCAGCAGATTTGCAAAGGAAGGTTATACAACACCAAAACCATTTATCCCTGTGAATGGTAAGCGTATGGTTGATCAGGCAGTTCGCTGTCTACCAAAAACTGATAGAACAATCTATGGATGTTTGGGTCATCACGAAGCTCCTGGAAGGGATGTTGTTTGGTTTGGATTGACACCTCAGGGTCAGGCATGTACTACAGAATTGATTGTAGACAAATGTGGAGATGAATCAATCCTTGTTTCTGCCTGTGACAATGGTGTACTTTACGATTCGGATAAGTTTTTAGATTTGGTAAATGATGAAACTAATGATATAATAGTATGGACTTATAGGAACAACTATACCAGTCATCTGCAACCAAATGCATATTCATGGGTGAACTGTGATAGTGATGGTACTGTAAGTAGTGTTGATGTAAAAAACTTTAAGGGTGATAATCCAGTAGAAAGTTATGCTATTACAGGAACAATGTTCTTCAGGTCAAAGGAAGTATTCAACAAGGCTTTGAAGTCATTATATAAGCATGATGCAAGAACTAATGGTGAGTTCTATGTTGATAGTATGTTGAATGAAGCAATTAGATTGGGATACAAAGTAAAGAACTTTGAGATTGATAATTATATTTGTTGGGGAACACCTAATGATTTAAAGACTTATGAATATTGGCAGAAATTTTTTAACAAAGTGAGTTGGCACCCTTATGAATACAAAAAAGACTACTTTACGAATTGATTATTGGGATACTGGAAAGACAAGAGAAGTTTGTGAAAAAGAAAATGGTAGAGTATTAGAAGTTGCATATTTCTATCAAGTAAATTTTGTTGGGCACTCTAGGCATTATCCATTGCCATTATTGTTTTCTGCTATAACGGGAAGACTTACATTACCAACTGTAGAAAAGTTTATGTCTCTTGGTCGTGGAACGATCTATGAAGAGACCATGGAGTATGATCTTAATCTTCCTGTTAAGTTCAATCGGTTTTGTAATATTCCAGTTTTCTATTTTGTCTATAACGTAGCAAATTATTATCACTTTATTTACGATACTCTTCCATATCTGTATCATTATTTCAACGAAAAGAAAATACATCCAGAGATGAAGTTGTTGATGAGTCCAGCAGAAGGTAAGGGTGATTTATATCCTTTTGTATGGGAAAGTTTAAAACTTCTTGGTATTGAGAAGAGTGATGTTATAATGTTGAATCCCAATACTTTATATGATAAAGTATGTGTAGGATCTTCTCTCACACACAATAGATTATCCAGTTGCCCTCCACACTCAAAAGTGTTTGATATTATCAATCGTATGAAGGGTGAGGCAAAAGGACCAGAAAAAATCTATGTGTCTCGTCGTACTTGGATGCATAATAATCTTGAGAATATTGGTACTAACTACACGGAACGTAGACGATGTGTAAATGAGGATGCTGTTGCAGAATTGTTTATTTCACAAGGATTTACAGAAGTCTTCTGTGAGAATATGACAATGGAGGAAAAGATTGCTATGTTTAGGGCTGCTAAAGTAGTAGCAGGACCGATTGGTGGAGGTATGTGCAATGTAATATTTTCTCCACCTGAAACGAAAGTAATCTCTATTAATAGCCCTAGGTTTTTTGATGTGAATTATAGATTTGAATTTTCTATGTCTCACACCGATTTACATCATTTCGATTATACTGAGTTTACTGAGGAAGTTGAGGAAAGTGTTGATGATGTAGGTTCTCTTTCTATTTCTGGTGGGATAAACTCCCCCTGGAAAGTTGATATAGATAAACTATCGGAGTTTTTAAATTCATGTTTGACCTGATCGAATTAGCGTGGGCAGTTAGTCCATATACTATCGTTGGTGAAGGGAACGTATCTAAAAGAGTTGATTCTGGATTGCTAGTCAAGGCTAGTGGTGCTGAGCTCAAAACTATGAGTGAGAAGGATACTGTTCTCTGTAATCTTGACGGTAAACAACTGGATAGATTTGAAAGGAAACCAAGTATTGAAGTATGCTTTCACGCTTGGTTTATGAGAACATTTGAAGGTGCTAATTATGTTGCCCATACACATCCAGTTCAAACAAATAAAATTCTGTGTTCCAGTCATATTACAGAATTTGCAACTACTAGACTTTTTCCAGATCAAGTAGTTCGTAATGGTGCAAAGTCTTGTGTTGTTCCATATGCAACACCTGGAGGTAAATTGTTAGATGCTATTGAAAAGTCTGTTAAAGATTTTATGGATAGGGAATTTTATTTTCCAAAGTTGATACTCTTGCAAAATCATGGTATAATTGTTGCATCTACATCTGTAAAAGATTGTATTGCATCTACTATGATGTGTGAGAAGTCTGCAGAGATTTATCTTGGTGCAAAGAGTTTGGGTATCAAACCCTTAAGCAAAGACTGTGTTATGGAAATCGATTCCGATCCAAAAGAAAAGTATAGGAGAGATCTCTTAAATGAAAGTAATTTACGTTGATATTGACGAAACAATTTGCCATAGAGAGACATCCGTAGACTTTGGTACAACTCATGATTATACCAAAGCAAAACCTATTGTAGAGAATATTGAAAAGATCAATAAACTTTATGATGAGGGGCACACAATTGTTTATTGGACTGCTCGTGGATCACGAAAGCAAATTGACTGGACGGAACTTACAGCAAAGCAACTTTCTCTTTGGGGTGCTAAGTATCATGAATTGAAAGTTGATAAACCATTTTATGATTTGTTTATTGAAGATAAATCTTTGAGGATTGAAGAAGTATGATTATCATATCTCATAGGGGAAACATTAGGGGAGAAGTTCCTAGTCGTGAAAACGCTCCTAGTTATATTGATTGTGCTATTGGTAATGGTTATGAAGTAGAAATTGATGTTCGATCAATTAATGGTGAACTATGGTTGGGTCATGATGAAGCACAATATAAGATAACTCATAAGTGGTTGGAGGAAAGGGTAGATCATCTTTGGATACACTGTAAGAACGCTGATGCTGCAAAGGAATGTCGTCCTTACAAATCTTTCTGCCATACTTCAGATCCTTTCACTTATACCTCAAATGGTAAAATCTGGCTTCATGATTTCAAATATAATATAGATGAGAGTACAATCATACCCCTACTCTCAAATGGTGATTTGGAGAAGTTCATTCACCTATATCAAAATGCATATGCCGTATGTACTGATTATCCCGCATTAATATGACCAATAAAATTTACAAGATAGAAGAGGCTGGTTCTCAGTGGATATTTCACTGGGTTGCTTTAATGCTCGGTGCTCTAAAATATGTTGATCTAACAGATAAGATTGACATTTGTTTTGATAAAGAAGATTTTCTTTCATATCAAAAGGAATCATTTGAAATTCTTTCTGATGTTTTAAATGTTGTTCCAAAGACTGATGATTTTGAATTAATCCCATCAGTTAAACCCCTAGACTTTACAAATAATAGTGGTCGTCCTCTTCTTGAAGACGGAACCTATCAATTCTTGAGAGATCTTTTCAACTCCAGAATTGAAGATGATTTTGATACAACGGGTTTTGAAAAGATCTATATCTGTCGTGGTAAAGCGCATTTGCTTGCGGGAAACAAGCAAGATGGTAATGCTAGACGTAGACAAATCATGAATGAAAATGAAATCGTTGAATCTTTAGAAGAACTTGGTATCAAACCAATCTTTTTTGAAGACTATACGATGAGGCAGAAAATTCAAATCGTTCGTAATGCAAAGCAAATTGTTGCACCTCAGAGTGGTGGTCTTACATTTACTATCTGGGCTCATCAAGATGCTGATATTGTAGAAATTTATCCACCCCATCCCCATCAATATTGTGATCAATATATTGATGTTTGTAGGCAATTGAAGATTAATTTTCGTAGATTTACTGACGTTGTAAAACTGGATAGATATGATAATATGGTAGTTGACTCTACCAATCTTGCTAACTTTGTTGCTAACCAATGAAAAATATTACTTTAGCGATTCCTTTTTATAATACCTCTAGATATTTTCTTGATTGTATTAAGTATGCAGTTGATGATGACTTTGTTTCTGAGATTGTAGTTAATGATGATTGTTCTTCGGAGGAAGAATATAATGCACTTCTTTCATTAACTGAAGGTATTGATAAGATCAAAGTGTATAGGAATGAGTCTAATTTGGGTGCATTTAGAAACAAATATATTACAGTAAAAAACTGTAGTAATGATTGGGTATATCTTTTAGATAGTGATAATCATCCCTTTGAAGAAACATACGAAGTTATCAGAACAATTCCTGAGAATAGACCAGATATTTGTTTTTCTCCAAGACAATTGTTTTGTAAGAACGATGATAAGACGGATTATGAAAACATCTCCGACTATACATTTAAGTATGAAACTATAGGTATTGAGGAAACTAAAGATGCTATCTTTAAACAAACTAAATGGTTTGATTGGTTTATCAATAGTGGAAACTATGTGATCAATCGTGATATGTATCTTGAGTCATTGAAAGTTCCTTTCGAAGATGAAAGTACTCCTCTACTGCATGCAGATACTGCTGCTGTTTTTTACTTCTGGTTGAAAAATGATGGTGAATTTTATGTTGTCGATGATTTGAGACATAATCATCGTCTTCGCAGTGAGAGTTATTGGAATGCATGTGGTTCCCACTCAATGCAATCCGTTAACTACTATAAAGAACAAATGGTAAATCTATGATTAGAATTGTTGATACGCCAGAACAGTGGCTTCCTAAGAATACTTTTAGTTATCCTCCTCATCAAGGTTTGAACCCTTTGATTGAAGAGAGGGCATTCTCGTATTTCACTACAATGGATATTGATAGTGATTATCTTTATATTCCTATTCAGTGGACTCAATACCATTGTTCTCATAACTGGGGCAATGATACTGCAAAGATTGCTGAGATGCAGGAATGGGCAAATGAACTTCCCAACAAATATCCAGGTGAGAAGTTCTTTACTGTTGTCCAATATGATGATGGAACTTTAGTATCGATTGATAACTGTAAGGTATTTGCTGCATCAAACTCTCCCAAGTCTCCTAAAGCAGATACTCAAGAGTACGTACCTATTCCACTTCTTTCAGATCCACATCCTGGTGCTCCAAAAGAGCAGAGAATGACTAAAGTTTCTTTCGTTGGTAGAAACGATACTCATCCCATCCGCAAAGTTATGTGTGATAAGTTGATGGGTACACCTGATTATAAATTTGTGGTCAATCAGTCTGGTGGGCACATTTCTCAACTCTTTAGAGATGCAATCTACGATTCTGTGTTTGGACTTGCACCACGAGGATATGGTCCTACATCATTTAGAATGTATGAAACCATGCAGATGGATGCTATTCCAATTTACATTAGTGATGAATTTTGGTTGCCATTTGCAGATGAAATTGAGTGGGATAAAGCTGCAATTCTCATCGATGAAAGTAGTATAGATAAGATTCCGGGGATTGTTGACAATCTTTTGGAAACAGGTGAGTATGAAAAATATCTTGAGTATGGTAGAATGGTATACGACAAGTATTTGACTTGGGACGGTACTTTGAATCAAATCGCTAAAATCATTTCAAAATAAAATGCTGATTAATTTTACATCCCTATACAATAAGTATGAGATGGACATCAAGGGGATTGTCCATATTGGAGCTCATTATGGTGAAGAAATTCAAGAGTATGTGGAGAATGGCATTCAGAAGATTACTGTTTTTGAACCACTTTCTAAAAACTTCGATATCTTGTCTCAAAGAATGCAAGAAGTAAACGCTGATATTCAAGGATATCAAGTTGCTTTGGGAAGTGAAAAGGGGACTGCTACAATGCACCTAAGTAGTAATGAAGCACAAAGTAGTTCTATTCTCAAACCAAAACAACATTTGGAGTTGCATCCTGATGTTTTCTTTGAGGGAACTGAGGATGTTGAAGTTTCTCTCTTAGATGAATATGACGTTGGTGATGCAAACTTCATCAACATTGATGTTCAAGGATATGAGTTAGAAGTTTTCAAAGGATCTACAGAAACTCTTAAACAGATTGATTATATTTACTGTGAAGTAAATCGTGATGAAGTTTACGAAGGTGCTCCTATGGTTGAAGAACTTGATGAGTTTCTTGGTGAATATGGTTTTGATCGTGTAGAAACTAAATGGCCAGAAACATACTATACCTGGGGTGATGCCCTTTATATTAAAAAGGAGAAAACGAATGTCTAAAACAAATGTTCCAGATCCGACAAGAGGTAAGACTAGACTAATTTGGGAAGGTACTTATGACTGGACATCCAACTTTTTTAATGAGCACCCCGATTTGAAAGTTGGGGCTGAAGTAGGTGTTGCTGGTGGTCAGCATATCAAAGCTCTTATGGAAAACACTAACATTGAGAAAATCTATGGCGTTGATCCTTATATTACTGATAGTTGGGATATGCATGGATTCTTTAGCGTTGATGAAGAGTACGGTGGTTTTGACGGTCTGTATGGAGAAGTCAAAGAACTTCTTGCTCAATTTGGTGACCGTGTAGAACTTGTTCGTAAAAAGTCAACTGAAGCAGCACCAGATTTTGAAGATGAGTCTTTAGACTTTGTTTTTATTGATGCTATTCATGACTATGAAAATTGTTATAATGATATTGCACATTGGCATCATAGGGTGCGTAAGGGTGGTTATGTGATGGGTCATGATTGGGAACATCCAACTTTCCCTGGTGTTCAGAAAGCAGTTGTAGAGCATTATGGTGATACAGTTCAGGGGATTCCTGGTCCAGTTCATGTGTGGTATGTGCAAGTATGAAAATTTGTATTTTAACTATTGCGACTAATAAGTACATTCAATTTGTTGAAAGGCTTCTTGATAATATTGAAGAGAATTTTTTGAACGGTCATGAAATTGAGTGTTTGCTTTTTACGGATCACGAGGTAGAAGCGTCTGATAATGTTAGAGTATCGCAAATCGATCACGAACCTTGGCCACTTCCTACATTGCAGCGTTATAATTATTTCATGAAGGAGAAAGATTTTATCTCCAAGTTTGATTATTGTTACTACTTTGATGTAGATATGGGTTTAGTTGGTAAAGTTGGTGAAGAAGTCTTTGGTGATCTTGTCGCGACTATGCATCCATACCAATCTTTCTATAAACCGAAAGATAGATCATATGATCGCAATCCCAAGAGTCTTGCTTATGTTGCTCCTGGTGATGAAGGTGAACTTTATTATGCAGGTGGATTCAATGGTGGCAAGACTGAATGTTTCCTAGAAATGGCAGAAGTCATTGCAGATCGCGTTACTAGAGATCTTGAGAAAGGTGTCGTTGCATTGTGGCATGATGAATCTCATATGAATCGTTATCTGATTGATAATCCACCATCAGTTAGTTTAACTCCAACATATTGTTTTGCTGAGGAGTTGACTAATCATCCTCAATATCCTTACGAACCAAAAATTATTGCTTTGAAGAAAAATCACGATGAACTTAGATCTTAGAGAAATTCCTGCTGTTTATATGAATTTACAGCAGCACGTTGAAAAGAATGCAAATATGCAAAAGATTCTCACAGAATGTGGATTCAAACATATCATTCGAGTAGAAGGTGTTCCACGTCCAGATAATCCTGTCGCTGGTTGTTCTGCTGCACATCATAAAGGGTTATGTGAGATTGATCCTCCATTCATCCTTTTTGAAGATGACTGTATGATCAAGAACTTTCGTCCAGAGATTGAAGTTCCAGATGATGCTGATGCAGTTTATCTTGGTATTTCATCTTGGGGAAGAATGAATGGTCATTCTGGTCCTTACGTTCAATATGAGCACGTTAAAGATGATCTATACCGAACGCATAATATGTTGGGTGGTCATTCGGTATTGTATTTGACGCAAGAATATGTTAGTATGTGTAAGAGAATCACTCAGCACGCTGGATATGTAATTGAAGATTATCAAGACATTGGATTTGCTGAAGTCCAGCGTTGGTTCAATGTTTATGCTTTTGATGATCCATTCTTCTATCAGACTAGTGGATATCATGGCACTGTTAATCCACTCACAAGTTATCCAACTGAAGAGTGTTTTAAATATAGCAAGCAGTATTTTTTACCTGAGAGAGTAGTATGAAAGCATTAGTTACTGGCGGAGCAGGTTTTATTGGATCAAACCTGGTAGATAGACTCCTTAAAGATGGGTATAGTGTAGTTGTTATTGATAATGAGTATTCAACTGCTCATGATCAATTCTATTGGAATCCAAAAGCAGATAACCATAAATTGGATATTCGTGATTATGAACAAACACGCCCTCTTTATGATGGAGTAGATTATGTTTTCCATATTGCAGCAGAGGCACGTATTCAACCTGCTATTGAAAACCCAATTGAAGCTGTATGGAATAATGCTGTAGGAACTTGTACAGTTCTTCAGTGTGCTCGTGAGGCAGGTGTAAAACGAGTAATGTATTCCTCAACATCTTCTGCATATGGTCTCAAGAATGAACTCCCAAATGTAGAGACACAACCTGATGATTGTTTGAATCCATATTCTGTATCTAAAGTTGCTGGAGAAAAACTATGTTCCATGTATACGAATCTGTACGGTTTGGAAACAGTTATCTTTAGATATTTCAATGTATATGGTGAAAGGCAACCACTAAGAGGTCAGTATGCGCCCGTAGTAGGTATCTTTATGCGTCAAGAGAGTATGGGAGAACCTTTGACCATTGTTGGTGATGGAGAGCAGCGTAGAGACTTTACATACGTTGGTGATGTTGTTAATGCAAATATTTTGGCTGCTACTTCTGATGGTCCTTCTTCTTTCTACGGAACGGTTTACAATGTTGGGTGTGGGAAGAATTATTCTGTAAATGAACTTGCAGCAATGATTTCTGATGAAACGGTGAATATTCCTGAACGACCAGGAGAGGCACGATTGAGTCTGGCGAACAATTCAAAACTCTGTTCTACTTTTGGTTGGCAACCAACTATGAAACTTGAAGATTGGGTAAAGGAGCAAATGCTATGATTCATGTTTTTACTTCTGTTGTTAATCGACCAGATTTTGTCGTCACTCAAAGTGTCTTATTTAAAAAGTTTTTAAAGAATGATTATAAATTTCATGTTGTAGATGATTCTGTAGATCCAGAGGTAAGTGAACAGTTTGAAGTTGCTTGTTCTTTGAATGGGTGTGAATATTATCGCAAACCTAGAAATAATCTGCCTTTAAATCCAGCACAAGCTTGTGCTCATACTGTTCAGTGGACGTATGACAATATCATTTGTCAAAATCATGCTAATGATATTGTCTTGTTTTTAGACTCTGATATGTTCCTCATTGATGATTTTGATGTACAATCATATATGGAGGATACTATTATTGCAGGTCTTCCTCAAGTCAGGGGTCATGTAACATATATGTGGAATGGTATTATGTTCTTCAATATGCCAAAGATTATTGATAAAAATATTGATTTCTCTGATGGTGTTGTTGAGGGTGAGATGACTGATGTTGGAGGTCATACCTATTGGTATTTCCTGAAGAATAATATTGAGATGAAGAGAACTGATGAAGAATGCCCTGTGTATCCAACACATTACAATGATATTGAACTTCAAAATACTGAAGTCACAAAGGGATATAATATAGAATTGCACCTTGATAGTAAGTTTTTACATTAT
>Ga0209645_1001357_pt1 | contig 12311 bp, 6 predicted proteins | sample ETNvirenome_6_30_FD_184070 | JGI IMG/M metagenome (GOLD analysis project Ga0209645, IMG submission 184070) | Marine viral communities from the Pacific Ocean - ETNP_6_30 (SPAdes) (version 2) | ecosystem: Environmental > Aquatic > Marine > Oceanic | place: Pacific Ocean | collected 2013-06-19
GGTTCTAGGATATAAAGGTTTTTAAGTGTCCTCGTGATGCCTACATAGAAGGTTCTGTGTAGCTCATCACCGGACTGCTCAAGCGCCGCGTTAGTAAGGTCAGGCATAAGCACAACGTTTTCGGCCTCGCCCCCTTTTGTACCGTGAATCGTGGACAATCGAATGCGAGGCTTGGCATTAAATTTTTCTCCCCGTCGAAGCATGGCTACGATGTAGGCACGGTCTTTATCGGGGATCTTATCCATGGCCTCATGCCAGATCATATCAGCGCCGATAAGTAAGCCGTAATGTGCTTGCAAGGTTTTAAGGTCGATGAGCACGTCATCATCGTCATCAATTTTTTTAAAGCCACGTTTGATACGGATGTTGTTGCCCGACATAAACGAGTAGATGGCTTTGATAGCACCCGCATGGATCGCCCTACCTTTGCGCAATTGCTCCCAACCATTAATGGCAACCGACATCTTTTCGGGGATGGATCGTTGATCGTGGCCTCGTAAAAACAAATAGCCTTGCTCTTTTAACGTAGTGGCAATCGGGTGAAGCATATAGTTGGCGTGAGCCATGATGAGCCAAGAGCCGTGGGCCATGTCGAGTTGGTTGACATCCACGATCCGTTGCACAGAACCCATTTCATCGCGGGGACGGTAGGTTTTTGGAAAGCGATTTTTGATACGACTGACGACTCTTTCGGCAAGCTCGTGTACAGCACGAGGAACGCGGTGCGATTGCTCCAATGTTTCTGAGCCGCCGGGCAAGTTGATAAAGTGGTTTACGTCAGCGCCGCCCCACACATAGATGGCCTGATCATCGTCACCTGCGCAGTACATCTTTTTAGATTTGGCGTCCAGTTTGTGAGCGATGTCCCACTGTAAGGGCGAAAGGTCTTGTGCTTCATCTAAAAAACATAGGTCGAAGTGGGGCAACAGAAAGTCTGCCTCCTCAATAAATTTTTGTAGCAGGTCGGTAAAGTCAAGAAGGTTATTAGCCGTCTTGTAGTTGTGGTAGCTACTAGCGACGTAATCTACCTCAAGCCACGTGTGGTTGATGTTGCTCCGGTTGTATTCCTGCCGCAGGTGGTTTTTCTTTGTGCGGGCAAGGTTGATAAGGGACAGAATTGGATGGTCGCTTGTTTTAACCGTAGTGTCCCATTCATCCACGTAACTGGTGCCGTTTAGCTCAAACCCAATGGCGTCGGACAGTTCTTTGTACTGTGCTGTCCCCATCATCTGGTGCTCTTTGATCGAGAGCAGTCTGTAAGCCAGCGAGTGGATCGTTCTAAAGTAAGGCAGGTCTTTGTCGGGGTCTAACTCAAAGCGCCGTGAAGCGCGTTCCTTAGCCTCTGCGGCGGCTTTCTTTGTAAACGCAAAGAAACCTATAGAGCTTGAGGGCACCCCGTCAGACAGCGCCCTATCTACCATGTTCAGTAGCGTGGTGGTTTTGCCTGTGCCGGGTGGCCCAAAGATCCGATACATTAGAAAGGTGCCTCACCCATATTGAAGGTAGCGCCTTCGATGGTTGTTTCAAGATGGTCTAGCTCGTTAACTGGCAGTTGCCAGACGCGCACGGGCTTACCTTTAATTTTAAGTACGACCGATTCACCGTTGATGTCCCGTAGGCGCTGGGCAATCTTGTGTGATTTAAACTCAGTGAACTTGTTTTTGCGCAGGAACGCATCAAAGTCTTTAAGCCGAAAGAAGATGGAATCGGATTCATCGTCCACCCATGGGCGGCGCAGTAGGATTTCTTCACGGTCTTCAGCCCGTTGGCTGTTACTACAGAACTCATCGAGAAACTCGTAAAACTGACCTGTGACCGAAGCGTCCTGTGACACCTCGATAATGGCACCGTCCGTTTCAGACATCTCTTTCATAAGCTGGTTGATACGGCCTTCCCAGCCGCGTTTAGGAAGCGTCTGAGGCATAAAGTTTAACTGCTCTACACACGCCTTCTGAAAGGCCACTTGGCTCAGGAGCGCGTCTGTATCAAGCTCTAGAGGCACCCCATTGACATCGAGAAACCACACGGGTGGTACGGAGTTGTATTTACGCAGGTTAGCGATTGCCATGTCGGAGACTGCCGCGCCCACACCAAACTTCCGCGTGATGCATACGTCCTTGTTGCAGTACGGTTGGATCGGCATGTCTGAGCACTTGTAGGCATAATCCTTGCGCTCAAGCTGTTTGACCACCAGATTAACTTCGTTAAGCGGAAGAGGCGGGTCGATGTAAGACATGTTGTGGTGCAGGATCTCGTCCTGCCACGTATCGGGGTGCGCTTTTCGCAGATAAACACCGACGTTGAAGAGACCGTTATTGCGACCGCCCTCGCCTATCTTGTTGGCACAGAGTGTCTGTAGACAGGGTGGCCCGTCTACGATAGGGGTGTCGTCAATTGACTGACGGGTAAGCGCCTCTACCTGTTCTTTGGTCTGAGCGGCTTTGTCATAAAGCTCAAAGAATTCTTCAAGCGTCGCGGCAGTGCCATCCGCATTGAAAGCATATCGAAGTCCATCTTCTGCATCGTAGTACGGCAGGTTTAAAAAGTTACCTACGTCTCCACGGTCAAGAAACAACTTGACCTGCTTTGGAAACACTTCACTTCCGCCATACCCTAAGCCAGCGGCGATGTGTTGCAGAGTATCCTGCATCAACTTCGCGCTGATCCAATCCTTTGTAAATAAAAAGCAGTGAGCGCCACCGGACTTTGATCGGCAAATCACCAAAGGAAGCCCAACATGATCGATTTTTTCGATTAGTCGTTTGTGGTCTAACGGGTACTGGTCAATGTCAATGCATCCCCAGACACATTGATTGTCTTCGTTGATTGGAATAATTCCAATGCTGTCACCCTTCCCAGTAAGGTGACCTTCCCAAAGCTCCGTGGTCCGTGGGTTACGTATCAGGGATGCTTTGCCAGTGTTTTTGCCGTCAGCTTTTTTACTATCGATTCTAAAAGTGCCATACGCACTCTTAAGGCCATCAAAGATAGCCGAAAACTTTTTTGCATCAGACATAGTCTGTTCCCAGAAAAAGGGGGCCAAAGCCCCCCGTTACCCTCAGAATGGAACGTTATCCTCACCAACCTCATCGTTAGCGTGTTTAACTTCCACATCCCCTGCCATAATCTGCTCGTTGAACATTTTGGCTTGCTGGTAAAAACCCGCGTTATCGACCATGCCGTCGAGCGAGATTTCCCATCCGTGCCAAGAACCTTTTGAGTTCTCTTCGGACACAGTCTTTAGCTTGTATACGTGGCTAAAGCGCGGGGGATTGAATGGTCCATTTTTGCCCATCAGGGTACGCTGGGCGATCATGGAGTTCCATTTGCGCGACTTTTTCAACTGGGTCGATTTCATCGCGATGAGTGCAGTGCTGACCATTTCACCGTCGATCACTAACACAAAGTGCTGGTGTGTCTCTTCGATGTAAGTGCCGTTACCGCCGACAACGTAGTCACGATTGTCGTCTTTGCTACGCTCCGTGGCTGGGCGTTCCTGATCGGGTGTGAAGATGTTCACTGGCGCACCAGTGCCTTGACCCCGAGGTGCCCATTCGATGAAGCGTCGTTGGTATGCACAGGGTATGACACGGATCCCGTCTTTACCTTTGAACGTCTGATTGGTCACGGTGTTTAAAATGTCACCGGCCTTAGCATCGTCCAAATCGTCAAGCACTGGGTCTTGACGACTCAATACTTTAAGGAACGGTAAAGCAAGATCATCTTGCCCTATGTTTTCAAGACCCTTTCCAGCGTCCTGTTCAAACATCGATGCGTCGAACGTCACGATGTCTTTATCTTTCTGCACAGCTACTTCTGCTTTAGCCATGTTATTTGCCTCTCTTAATTGTTGCACGTTGACCGACAAATGCGCCGAACAGTTCCATGGGAAATTCCTCCCCCTGCTCAACGCGCTCTTTAACCCACGCTTTTAGCGTGCTGGAATGCACATCCGTTTTTTGTTCGGGTGAGTACCCCATCCTTTGTGCGGTTTCAATGAAGCGGTTAGCCGCGCCATCTTCACCTCGACCGAAGTTACAAGCGACCGTGTTTTTGATGATGTCTCCGAAGTCATTGTCTCGAAGCCATCCAAACGCGGCAGGTTTGTTTTCGGCTTTTATGTGTGCGCCATAGGTGGGTCGGACTTCAATTTTAGATCCGTCCTCCAGCTCAAATTTGGTAATACCGAATTCAAGCAGAAGCGCTGGTAGGTCTTCATCGGTGAGTTTTAACAGTTCACGTTTCTCTTCTTTAAGCTTGCCTTCAAGTTCAGAGATCAAAGCCTCCTTATCTCGAACAGCACGCGCAAGATCCGCTACTGATTGCAGTCCGCCGTCTGATACTGTCTCGACGTTGGAAGCCCCGGACTGGGTGTCAGCTTCCATGAAATCCAAGAGCACATCGCTCATCTTTATCTCCTTTCGTGGTTAGGCCCGTTGTTTTTGGGCTGGAAAGAGACCATAGCATCATATATCATTGCATATCAAGCGTTGGAGATAAAAAAATGTTTCAGTTCAAGACAGAGCCATATGAGCACCAGCGGGACGCCTTTGTAAATTCGTGGAGACGCCCGTACTACGCGCTTTTCATGGAGATGGGGACAGGTAAGAGTAAGGTCACCATCGATACGATTGGCGCTTTGTTTGAGGAAGGCGAGATAGATACCGTGTTAGTTGTGGCACCAAAAGGTGTCTTCGACAACTGGGTAAAGCAAGAGATACCACGGCACCTACCTGACCGTATCCCAAGGTCCGTGGTCCGTTGGCAACCCAACTTTACCAATAAGTTCAAGGACGAGTTGCGTAAGATTGCCGTGCCTGCGGAGCGCGAGCCGGGACATTTAAACGTGCTGGTCATGAACACCGAAGCGTTTAGCACAGACAAGGGTACGAACGTTGCGATGAAGTACCTGCGCAACAACCCCCGTAGTTTCATAGTCGTGGATGAGAGCACGACCATAAAGAACAAAGGTGCGGTACGCACCAAGAATCTGGTCAAGGTTGGCAGGGAAGCAAAGTATCGCCGCATCTTAACAGGCTCACCTATTTCTAAATCCCCAATGGACTTGTACACCCAGTGTGCCTTTCTTGACGACAGGGCCTTGGGCTTTGCCAGCTACTACAGCTTTCAGTCACGGTATGCCGTGGTTCGTCGTCGGACGTTAGGGGCACACAGTTTCCAAGAAATCACTGGATACCAACGCCTAGACGAGCTTGGCAACAAACTGGATGAGTTTAGTCTGCGGGTTTTGAAGCAAGATTGCCTTGATTTACCGGACAAAGTGTATACACGACGAGAGGTTCCACTGAGTGCAGAGCAGAAAAAAGTGTATCGGCAGATGCAAGAATTTGCTCTGGCGATGCTGGAAAAGGGAGAGTTGTCCACGACGCAGTCTGTCCTGACGCAAATCATGCGCCTACAACAAATATGCTGTGGCTTCCTTCAGCCGGATGAGGGTGACATCCAAGAGATTAAAAACAGTCGTCTTGAAGAGTTGCTCAACGTGGCCGAAGAAACACAGGGTAAGGTCATCATCTGGGCGACGTGGTCCTATGACATCCGCCGCATAGAAGATGCGCTACGCAAGCGGTACGGCGACGACAGCGTAGCATCCTACTATGGCGAAACCGACCAAGATGATCGGCAAGATATCGTAGAGCGTTTTCAAGACCCTTCCTCCAATTTACGTTTCTTTGTGGGACAACCCAGAACGGGTGGTTATGGCATCACGCTCACAGAAGCCAACACCGTTGTTTATTTTAGCAACAGTTATGATCTAGAGATTAGGCTTCAGTCAGAGGATCGTGCACACCGAATAGGCCAGCAGAAAAGCGTGACCTACATTGATTTTGTGTGCCCTGACACCATCGATGAAAAGATTTTACAGGCGCTACGTGACAAAATAAATCTCGCAGGCACTGTTTTGAGGGAAGATGTTGCGGGGTGGTTAGCCTAAGCTACCAATACCCCCGCGAATCATTTCAGACGTAGGATCGTCTGGGAACAAAGCCGCGTACTGCGCCCGCTGTTGCGGGTTGGGAGCACCCATTTGTGGTGCCGGAGCCTGTTGCATAGGTGCCGGTACTTGAACCAAAGGCACCGGTGGCGGCGTTTGCACCACTGGAGGCACTGCTGGGGGTGTTGGTGCCCTTAAAGGTATTTCAACCGGCTCGGGCTTTGACTCTTCTCGTGGAATTGAACGTGTGGAAGACGTAAACAAAATCGTGGGCAAAGTTCCAAGATAACGTTGCTTTTCAGCCGGTGCTTTTGGCATCTTTCTTAAAATAAAAGTGGCCGTTTCTGGTTTTAAAAATGCATCAAAGAAAATATCTTTAACTTTATTTGTAGGCACGTTTAAACCTAGCTGTGCTGAAGCGTCAGCTACATTACTAGCGACAGACATTGACGCACCGGGAACATTACCGATCAAAGGCTTTAAGCGATTTAAAATTACGTTACCGCCAATAGCACCACCGGCCCGAATTAAGATATTACTCAGAATATAACCCTTATCTACAAGCTTCCCTTCAAACATAGGGCCTTTGTTACTGATTATTCGGGTGATGTCATCGGCTTCAGTGAGAACTTTTTTAAAAATTTCAAACTGTTCTGGCGTCACTAGGCCACCTTCTTCTAACAAGGTTGCAACGGACGGTCCCTCTCCTCTACCTGCAAAAGGTTCAAACAAGTATTTTCTAAACTTATTAAAATCAAAAGGCGTATCACCTTGACCACTAGCATAGCGCCATGCGTCATCAAGAATAGCTCGCGACAAGGCTTCCTTTGCTTTAAGAGCTTCTTCTGGATTTCTTTGACCGGAATTATTTATATCCTTAATAAGACCTCTAAAGTTAGTTATAACATTGGGCGGTCTTTGTCCGCCGGGAGTTCCAAGTATGTTACGAACTAAACTTCCCGGTGTGTCTTCAACGCCTTTAAACTTCATTAGATAAGGCATTGTATCTGCTAAAACCGTATCTAACCGTTGACTTTCGGCTATAAGGTCGTTTACCACTAAACGACCACTAATGGCGGATTCAATATCTTTAAAAATCTCTTTAAAGTAAGGTCGAATAGGCTCGTTGTCTGTTAAAAATTTTCTAGCCTGCGGCACGTTAATTTGCATGTAAGTGGGCGACTGAGGGTCGAGATCTATAATTCCTTTGCCTTGAATAAAGTTACGCAATACGTCCGCTTCTGCCGCTTGATACGTTCCAAACCGATTAACTGCCAAATCTGAAAGTTCTAAAAACTTTTCTTCCGGTATTGTGCCTTGAGGCAAATTTCTAAATTCGGGCGACTCTAACCAATTTACAGCATCTCGCACTTGTTCTATTTGAACATTTCGCTGTGTCCCAGAACCCGTAAGCAAACGCTGACCAAACAATTCTGGTTCTATTTTTGGAGCACCTGAACTGCTTTTTACAAAGGTCTCACCTGCAAAAGTTCTTGTAAACACATCGTGCTTTGCTCGATGGAAAGCATTAGCTCTCATAAGAGCCTCGTACCGTGGATCTACAACGCCGCCTTCTGCTAACTCACCCGTGAGTTTTTCTAAATCGTTGACTAAACCATCAATGACGTTGGACAACTGATATACATTAGGATCTCCTGTTGCTCCCGGCTTTCTAGCTTCTTGCCGATTGATCTTTCCTAACTCAGATTTTAGAGAGACAAGACGCCGGACATCGGTTGGCTCAGGAGGCGCGTCAATTAAATTTTGACGTGCTGTCTCTACTTGACCATCTAAATCAATCAATCTGGCTCTAGCATTAGCCACACCTAATATTTTTCGTAGATAGGCTACCGCCTGCCGAGTAGCTTCTGTCTTTGTAGCTGACGGATCTTGAAGAACGGCAATTAAACTTTCTGCATCACTAATAGCTTTAGAAGGATTTGTCAGCGCATCCATCTGTATACTTTCCAATCGGGTGATGTCGGGTACACCCATCCTAGACATATCGACGGTGCTATCACCCAATATCGTGCTTGTGCGTATTTCAGGTCGCCCAGCTAAAAACTCTTCAGCTTTGTTTGAAAGTTTTAAAGCATTATCAAACAAAGCGTTACGTTCAGTTTCCAAAGTATTCAGACGAGTTTCTAAAGCACCGATATTTGGTTGAATTTCTCCCAAAAGTGCTCGAATTTTAGGATGCAATGTCAAGCCGTCTTCAACCAACAACCGCTGAATTGTTTGAAAAGCATCAGTAGGTATTATTTCAAGACCCGCTAAACCTTCTTTTGCGGATTCGTACAACTCATCACCTGTTCGGTCTGCGTCGTCCTTAGCTCTTCTAACTTCCTGAACTATAATCTTGCCGCTGTCACCCATATTTGTTTCAGGATCTAACTTTTGAGAAACAGACTCGCCTAATAGGCGAACGGTTGCTAACCGTTGCGTAAGCGCTTCTGCAAACAACGCCTCTTGTATTTCAGCAACTTGGCTTAAATATGCAGGATCCGCAGTTTCTGTACCCAAAATATTGCTAATTAATCGACGGCTGAAAAACAAAAAATCTTGATAACGTTTTTCAGCATCTTTACCAAAATCTCGACCTAATTTGTCACCTGAAACACGCATCCCTCTTGCCAAAAACTCAATTTCTGGGAATTTTGTAGATTCGGCTAAACCCAAGGGAGGAATGATTAATTGTTGATCCGCAGGAAGACCCGCGTTTATTTCTTTAACGATTTCAGCAAGAGGTGAGTTTTCAACGGCCTCTTCTATAGCTTCAGCGTAAGCCTCTTGTGAAAGAAAACGAGAACCGGAAGTTGTTCCGGGTTCTAAAGGGTTTTGAAATTTAACTTGTGCTTCTGAAAGCGCCCGAAAAAGATCTTCACCGGCTTCCGCCTGTCGTCCTTCTGAAGAAAGCGCCCGTACACCAGCGTTAAATAAATTTGTAGCACCGGATTTAACCACGCTTAAAATTCTTGCTAAAGGAACCGCACTAAAGCCAATTTCAGAAATCAATCGTTCAGACGTTGTGGCAGGGGCATCTGCCGATTCTCTGAAAATAGGAACTTCTTCTGCAAAATAAGCACCGGTAGCAGGAAGACCTGAAGCCGTACCGTATGCTGTAGCTCGTGCCACCGCACCGGTTTTTGTAGTAGGCGTGGCTAAGGGCCTTGCCATAGCCGTTCCTAATGCTTCCGCGCCTCTTGGAAATAAAGAAGCTGTATAAGTTAATGCTTTTGTCGGTCCTCTTTCCATTGTTGCGATGTTTGCTTTAAGCACGTCACCTAAAGTGTCTGTGCTTTCTTTAAAAATAGACGGACTAGCGGCTATTTTTGGAACACCATATAAGCTTAAAGCAGTGCTCGAAAGAACACGACCCGCTTCTTTTACAGCACGCTGACTAGGCACCACTTCTGCATCGTCCACTAAGCTAGTAAACGCAAGATCTCCTAATTTGGCCGTAGGAAATCCTGCGATTGCGGCACCTGTCAAAGTTGTAGCACCCACAGCAACTGCTTTTGCTAAAGGGTGCGGTATAGGAAGCGCCATTCCAGCACGAAAACCTTGCTGACCACCTTTATACATTGCGGCAAAAGTAGGTGCGTCAACTATGGCTCCTTGCGCCACTCCTCGCAAAAAAGGACTTTCTGAACGAACAAATTTTCCGCCAGATAGGTTGACTAAAATTTCTTCGTCAATGTCTTTTTTTAAAAAATCGTCGTCAATCTGTATGTTTGGATCTTTAGCAGAAATATCTGCGCGTAAACGAACAAGCTCATCTGCAACAAAAGCGTCGTAGTCAAACCCTGTTTGTTGGGCAAGAAACTTATTAATGTCTGCTACAGACTCTCCGCCTTCAAGCGCGGCCATGATGTCAAAATTGGCTGTCACATTATCTTCTTGCATCGTAAAATAACCTATTAATTACCTGCACTACGAAGAACTAAAGGTGTGGGACCGGTAAAATACTGCGACATTCTTGAATTGAAATCAGAACTACCTGATGGGTCGTCTGCAACATTTATTCCAGACGGGCCGTACCTATAATTTCTCACCATTGCTTCACTAAGCTCTGCAAGCAGTTGTGACTGTCTTAGACGTTTTCTAGCATTGTCTAAAGTAGTGCCTGTAGCTAATGACGGGTTTTGCAAAATATTTCTGTATTGCGCTTCACCTGCACGGAACAAAGCTCCTAAATTTTCAATACGCTTCATCGCGTCAGCATCGTTTTCAGAAGCTAACGGATCAGGGAAGCGTTCAAGCAGTTTGTCAAATTCTATGGCTAAGAAACGATCTTTTTGCTCCTGAGCAAAGTATCGAACACCCATTGTTTCAAAAGTTTCCAGTAAACGACGGCCTTCTTTAGTGTCTGTTGCTATTTTCGTTTGAATTGGGCTACCAACAACATCCGCAAATTGTTGTGCCATGCCTTCAACAACATTAGTGACCATCGAAGGCAAACCGGTTGCTGTTTCAAGTTCAGTATTAGTCAAGTCGTTTATTAAAAGCTCAATATCTTTAGACACCTCACCACTAGAACGTCTTCCAAGCATAATGTCTTTAACAACTTCATTAGCTTGTTTAATAGTTTCTTGCATATCGCCCAAAGACTGTTGTGTGTTTTGTGGGTCAACTTGTAATGCTTGCTGAACCTCAGCACGTATATTTTCTGCTCCGGGCTGTGCTAGTGCCGCATAAATTTGCAATTCGGGCCTAACTTTACCGGGAGTAGTAGAACCTTCAACCGGTTGTAGCATTAGCAACAAATCATCTACAGCCAACCTATTCTCAGGTGTTTGGTTTCCTAAGAACAAGTTTTCATACAATTTCTGCTCAAAACCTTCTTGAACCGATCTTGCTCTTGCTTTGTCTGCCGCCTTACTACCGTAGGGCGAAAGGTCAGGTTTTTCACTAAGTGTAAAACCCGCCTTTTCTGCCGCCGCAAGTTCAGCTGCAAATTCAGTACTGCCTAAATTTTTATCGATAAAAATACTTTTTCCGTCTTTATTGAAAAGTTCAAACGGTGCCGCATCGCCCTCGCCCGTTGGCTTTTCGTAAGGCACAGCGCCTTGCTGTAAAGCTGTTTGATAATCCGTAAAGCCGTCTGGGGTATCAATGTTAAACGCTTCTACCTTACCGCCCTTTACTACCAGAGCTTTTTCTGAGCTAAATTTTGTTGGGTCTAAAATGTCTTTTGCTAAAGCGGTTCCAACAGCTTGTCTAAAGCCTTGCTCACCCTGCGCCTGTTGCATGGCGGTTTGAAGCGCCGTGGCGTTTAAGGCTCGCTCTGCCGCACGTTGTTCTGCGGCCCGTGTATTTAGTTGCTGAGGCAGTTGTGAAGCCGCCGCCGCAAGTTGTGAAGCAAACGGCATACCCGCAGTGCTTCTACCGGTTCGTGGGTCTACGCCTGCCGCTAAATTCAAACCCGCTTGTGCAATGTCAAAGAACGTTGCACCCTGACGCATACGCTTATCTTCTTCACTCTCGCCTACAATTTCTTGGTACAGGGGAAGAAGAGACTCGTAGTAGCCTTTTACAGTTTCCGCGCTAGGTGGTTTGGCTAGACTACCAAACGACTCCATAAGAGTGTTTATACCTTGTATACGGGCGTTTAAAGCGGCGGCGGGGTCAGTACCGGTTGCTAATTTAACAACAGGTTTACCATCGTAAAAATTGACGGCCCCGCCTTGGTTAAAATTTTGTGGAGCAGGGGCCTCCGAAGCCCCTGCCATCATCAAGCTACCTACGCCCTGACCCATATCAGTGCCGCCCATGTCAACGTCACCAACCATTTGTTGCATCAATTGTGCAATACCCGTGTCCATCGCGCCTTCTTCAGTCATCATGATGGTAGGCTGGACAAGAGCCAGAACCGTTTCAGGTGTTTGGCGTGCGTCTTCTTCGCCTACAAAAGTAGCAAGCTCTTGATAACGCGCCTCTAATGGTTGCTCGTTACCTCGAATAGCATCAATTACGTCCTTAGGTGACTCCGCTTGATCAAGCGATTGCATGGTGCCTTCAAGATATTCTTGACCTATTTGAGCGCCAGCCGCTTCAGCTTCCCCGACGGCCATCATGGTCTCTTCAGGAGTCATCTGCGCTGGACCGCCCATTTGTCGAAAAAGTGGTCTGTCTAACGTATTCATTAAAATAGCCCCATTGCTTGACCGCCTTTCGCGGCACTTAATCCTGCAATACCTAATCCAGCAATCTGTTGTGCGACACTAGGATCAGGTGTTTGTGACATGGTTGTCACCGATTGAGACGACGGCGTACCACGATAAATATCACTCAAGAACGCATACTGTTGGTATGGGAACTGTTGCTGTTGCAAGTTTGATTGACGCTGTGCATC
>Ga0209645_1001359_pt1 | contig 12302 bp, 5 predicted proteins | sample ETNvirenome_6_30_FD_184070 | JGI IMG/M metagenome (GOLD analysis project Ga0209645, IMG submission 184070) | Marine viral communities from the Pacific Ocean - ETNP_6_30 (SPAdes) (version 2) | ecosystem: Environmental > Aquatic > Marine > Oceanic | place: Pacific Ocean | collected 2013-06-19
AATACGCTATGATGACCGCAGGATTTTACGGTAAGTCTGAATCTGCCGTTGGAACATTAGCCGCCCCATCCTATGACGGTGCGGCTCTCGATGCACTTTACTTTTCAAACGGAACAGTAAAGTTTGCTGGTGGTTCGGCTACTGCTACTATCAAGTCCTTTTCTTTTGATATTAACCTAAATCACGATGCAGATAACGCTTATGCTCTTGGAACAAATACATACAACCGTGCCCCGCCAGCACAAAAGAGAGAGATTAGCGGAACAATCGAGTTTAACCAAGTTCTATACGGCGACCAAACTCTTGATGAACCGGGTTTTGATGCTCTTATTGGTGCAGACGGTCTATCATACACAGACACAGCCGCAGCACCTGTAATCACACTATACCTACAAGACGAAACAGCAGATGCCTCAACATTCTTAAAGATTAAGTTTTATCATGTAAGATTTGAAGCACCATCCGTGTCTGTAAGCGGTCGTGATACAAACACTATGAGCGTTGGATTTGTAGGTCTTTACGATGCAACCGCAAGTGGTGCAGATAAGGCTATGCTGCTTGAAATGAAGGGCGGCGCAACCGATAGTTCTGCTTACTGAGGTGTTTGAATGGATTTAGTCGAGTTAGCAAAATCTCTCGGTAAGGATATACCGGATGAGGCTATGAAAACTATTGCTGGTATGAAAACTAAGCAACAGGTTCTATATTATTGCCGAAGATTCCCTATGGCTACTAAGGCTGCACCAAAGGCTGCACCTAAGAAAGCCGCACCAAAGCCTGTAAAGGCAGAAGAAGATGAATGAAATCTTTAATAAGGCCGCAAGGCGTGCCTTATGTTAGAGCGAGAGTGAAAACCATGCCGGTTATGAAGAAAGAAATAGAATTAGAAGATGGAACAAAGATTTGGGTTAGGCAAGCGTCTGGAATGGAACGGCTGCGTATCACAAATATTCAAGGTAAAGCCTTCCGAAAGATGGCTCATGCAGGGAGTCCTACTGATTGGACCGATGAGCAGAACGAGGAGTTCGCCGCCATGCTTGATGATATGGGCGGTAGCGTTGAGGACCAAATTAGAGAGTGGGTTCCAGCGTGCATTCTTGACGAAGATGTGGATATAAATATGCTCACCTTTGAAGAATTAAACACCATACTACAGTTCGTGCGCGGTGATGATGAAGAAGGCGCAGTTCCTTTTCTGAGTTCCTAATGGTCGCACCGAGCCTGTGCATGGCCTTTAAGGGAACATTACCGTCTGATTTATGGCTCAAGTATTCTGTTGAGGGCGGTCGCCGTCTGATGGAATTAGACTTAATTATAGCCGCAGACATCAACGATAAAATAGCAGAAGCCACTAATAAATCCTCTAAAACAGACGCTAAAGGTATGGTTGCCCGCCGTAATCAACGGCGAGAGCAACGCAAACTATTATCAAACAATAGTGAAATAGTGGATATGTTGAGAGATAGCGGGGTTCCATTTGTGAGGGCCGATAGTGGAGAGGGAAGCGATGATAGGTGAAATACTACTTCCTTCTCTTACATTTACTCCTCTCGTATTGTTTGCTTGTGCGGTAGCGATGGTAGTTCTCCGTGCAGGTGCGTCAAGGATTTTCTTCGACATTGTGGGAACATTCCAAGCAACTAAACTTCTCAAAGATGCACAAGCAACCGCTACAGTTCTTGAGGCTTTGTATATTGATTCTTTTATGGGCATAACAGAATCAGCCGAAGAAATATCGGAAATGTTTAACGAATTAACCGAAGCAACACTCCCGCTTGCAGTTGAAATAGAAAATGCGAGAGTTGAATTAGAGAAGTTCTTAGACGCTGGCGATGATATAGACCAAATATCCGATGAGTTAGAAACAATAGGTCTTAGGTTTGGTTTTGCGGCAGACGAAGCATTCGCCGCAGGTGCAAGAATGGCGCAACTAAGCGGGGTTCTCGGCGGCGGCGCTACACCGGTTGGAACTGAACTCGGAGTAATGTTCGGTCTAATTAGCGGTATGGAAACAGAAGCCGCTATGCAAAGACTCATTAACTTAAATCAACAAACTAAGTTTATGACTAAAAATGTTACAGAAAATATGACCGCTCAAGAACGAGCAAACCAAATACGCACCGATTCTATTCGTATTCTGGACCAACTTAACACCGTTGAAAACCGGTCGGCGGCTACAATGCAACAGATTACTTTCGTTATGAATCAGTTTGCTTCACAGGCTCACCTTACAGGTGAAAGTATTGCGTCTATGGCCGCTATGTCGGCTACATTGATTGAGGCCGGAGAAGAACAGGGTAAGGGTGGTCGTGCGCTTCGTATGATATATGCTCGACTCGGTGCTGATACTAACGGCGCAAGAAGTGAATTAGAAAAATTAGGTATAGAAGTATTCAACGCAGAAGGCACTATGCGACCATTTAGTGAGTTATTGAAACAGATAGCGGGTAATTATCAAGAAATGAGCGACAAAGAAAAAATGGCTTTCGTTCAAACTGTTGCTGGAAACAGACACTATACCCGTCTAATTAAACTAATTGAAAATGTGGATAGGGTAAGAGAATTAGAATTAGAGGCTTTGATTGCCCAATTTCCCGCAAGAGGCGAATTACAACGAAGGTTGGAGTCAGAAGTTTTCCTCTATGAACAGGCAGAAGCAAGACTAAAAAATTATAGTGCGGCTTTTGGAGAACAGTTGTTACCCGTTATGACGAAAGCAACAAATAGACAAGCAGACTTTTTCAAACAACTTAATGCGTTTGCCGAAGGGCCTCTCGGTCCGGTGCTTACGGGCTTTGTATTTCTAAGTAAAACTATGTCGAGTTTTGTCGGTCCTACATTTCAAGCAATTCTCGGTATTAAGGGATTAACTATTGCTTTAGAAACACAACAAATTGTTCAGCGTGCATTGAACGGAGAACAAATAGCAAACTTACAATTAAACAAAGCGCAAAACTTACAAGTCGGTTTAATGATGCAACGAAAACACGAACAAGTAATGGTTATAGAAAAAGAAAATATGGTTACGAGTGTTGCGGCAGAAAAACTTAGAGAAGAAATACGAGAGCGAATACAATTGATAAATCAACTTGACCGAAGTAGTGAAAGTAGGGCAGCGCACGAAAGATGGCTAAACAGGGATATAGAGGCATTAAGAGCGTTGGGGGTTGAAATAGATATAGTCGGGGCTAAAACAGACAGGGGAACTCTTAGTAATAAAGAAAATACTAACAGTATTCTTGGTAATAGTATGGCTTTAACTTCATACAGTATGAAACTCGGTGCAGCAGGTTCCCTTCTTATGATGTTTGGTAAAAACGAAAAGAGTATGCGTTACGGAATGATGCTAACAACGACCGCTATGGCTTTACAAATGGCTCAAACTATAAGAAGTATGAATGCTACAATGAAAGATACCGGCGCAAAAACATTAAACCTAATTAGCCAAGAGGCTGTAACCGCCGCAGTTAAAAAACACGTTACGGCTTTAGCGGGCGCAACAGCGGGAACTAAAGCGGCAACTGTCGCAACAAATATGTTAAATACAAGTTTTAAGAGAATGTTAGTTACAACAGGAGTAGGTATAGTTGCTTTGGGTGTTCTTCATACTTTATCAAAATCATTATTCCCATCATTTAACGATGCCGCAGAAGGTATAGAGGCTTACAATTCGGCTATAGCCGATACAGGCTTAGTTGTGGAATACCTAAAACTTTCAGATGCCGAAGCAGTCGCATTACTTAAAGAAAAGAAAGAGGCATACGATGCAGTTAAAGATTCAACTACCCAAGTAGGACAAGAAACGGCGAATAGGTTAGCAACTGAAATAGCGTCATTACAAAAAACTGTTGATTTGAATACTATTTCTAATATGCAACAAGAAGATGCACAAGAAATAGCAAGCGAATACTATGATTTGTTAGAAAAACAAAACCAAGTAATAAAGGAATCAGAAACAAGTTGGGGTAAGGCTTTAGTGGCGGTAAGTTACTATAAAAATACGATTACAGAAGCATGGACTGAAATACCTTACATTGGCGATGCAATAGATGAAGTAACTAAAAAGATGGAAAAAATACCAATTATAGGAGATATGATGACTCATGGAAGCATTTTGGGTCCTTTTGCTAAAAAACAAGAAGACGATTATATAGAAGCAACAGAAGCAATAGATGAGTTCGTAGCAAGCCATGTTGAATTAGGAGAGTGGTTAGAGCAACATAAAGATTTAACAGAAGACGAGTTCGGTATAGCACTTCAAGAATATATCAAAACACTAAACGAAGCAACAAATGCAGAAGACGAATACTTTAACAGTTTTGGTTCCGGTATAGACGAATCTTTAGAAAAAATATACAGTTTTAACAATGCGAGAGAAGAACTATTCTTTGGATTTAGTTCAGACCGATTAACAGGCGACCTCGTAAGACAGGTTAGGCAGCAAGGAGTGGAAACCTTAATTACATCAACCGAAGTAATTATGACTAACAACTTTAACGGTATGACTACTGCCGAAGTAGCCTCAGAAATCTTAAGGTTGATAGAAACAGAAGGAAACTTTAAGGATTATAATTTTGCTACTACTGCGGGGTGATTAAATGGTAAGAACCGTTGATAAAAAATACCAGATATGGCTTGCGGGCTATTACGATGATTTCAACGGGGCGAGAGCCATACCCGATGACGAAAACAGACCAAGCGACACTACTTATTCTGCTACCAAAAGCCACTTTGGTAATCCTATGAATGGAGAGGCTTTCTTAAACCCGCGCTTTCGATTTTCTGTTGAAGAAAGAGAAGATGATGCGGGGCTAACTACTAATAATTTCATAGCGACAGATGATAACCGTTATTTACAAAACGATGGTATATTTGAGTGGCTTACGCATGACGATACACGATTAAAGCGTGATGAGTGGGAAGGTAGGGCTCAACTACAATATCCCGATGGGCATATAGCAAACCGATATAAGTTCGATAACGATTCTGCATACGGAACTTCTTTTTATCAAAGATTTATTAACGGACATAATAGCGATGCTTCTTATCTTATTCCTATAGGTGATAACGATGCTACTTTTGGTAGGGCAGAAACCTTAGAATATACAACAGCAAATTACAATATCAAAAAAGCCGGAGTAAATACTGCTACCGACACTAAAAAAACATTTATGCAAAGAGGGCATTTAGCGGGTGTCTTTATGGGTGAAGTTCTTGCTCTTGATGCGACTACACCAAGCGATACAACAACACCAAAAAATACCTTTCAAGAAATATACTCGCCCGCGAAAAAACCATTTCTTTGCATACAATCAACAAGAGAAAACTTTGATGATGATTCTCCCAATACCCCTACTTTAATTTACGATGGGCATTTGAATACAAGGCTTGACGGAGATATATTTACCGCAAGAATAGCCTTACAAAGCATGATGCTTGGGAGTGCATGGTCTGATATAGGCGTTAAGTTTGAAGTTGGCTTTGCCTCAAGCCAAGCCGGACTTCTTAGCGACACAGGTTACACAGGCACACCGGCAATAGATTTCACGCTTGATTTAGCAGATATAAGTTATGATACTTCGGTATATGTTGGCGAAGCAACAAATGATAATATGTGGATTGATGTTGATTTTGTTTTTGACTACACTAATAATAAGTTTAGAGCATATTATAATGGAACAGAAATAACCTCAACAAATGCTTCTGCTGGTTCGTATAGTAGTTCAGCACCTAAAGGTTATGCTATGTCGGGCGGCGGAACAACAACCGCTTCAAATCTTTATGGTTATCAACTTACAGTAACTGATACCGGAACTAACCCTACCGGCGATAATGGTTATATATCATATTTAATGATTGACCGAGCGGGTTTAGTAAGGTATCTTACTGATGATATAACTACTACAGAAGAAGTGCATATACAATCTATGAAACTAAATCAAACAAACAACGGTATGTCTGTTTGTGAAATAAAAATTGCAGATGACCCGGATTTAACGGGTGGGGTTAGGGGCGCGGCTTCGACAGATTATGTTTATAATCTAAGAAACTTATTTGTTGCGTCAGCGCCGTTAGATTGGAACTTACTTATTTTTGCCGATAAAACAAGCAGAATAGATAGGCCGGTATGGAGAGGCGAAATATCTAATTTCAACATAGACCAAAAAGATAGGTCAAGAATTATTACCCTAAAAGCATTTGATAGTTTGGCTTATTTAGACCGGCAAGTTCCTCTTTGGGATATAGGACAAAAGGGCCAAAATATAAGTGAAGACTCAACCGATTATTGGACTTATGATGCACAAGGTTTTAGAAACTCTATGTATTTAGGTGCAGATAAACTAAAACTTCTTGATGGTAATGTTGGGTTCGATACCGACAATTCCTACAAAGAATCATCAAATCAAAGAACTCAATTGGGTTCAGGTCATCCTATTCAAATGTATAATGATGAAGATGTAAGAGGGCCTAACAGTATAGAAGACCTGTATGAAGGTTATGGTATTATTGGTATAACTAAAGATACAAGCGCAAATACTGTTTTAATTTTACAAGATTCTTCACATGGTATTACCACTTCAACATCATTAAATATAGACACAGGCAAACATGACGCAAGCGGTGTAAATCCTAACGCAGTAAGCGGTGCTGAAATTACTATTGCTTCGGGCGACCTTGCATTTACTTCTGAATCTGCAAAAATATGCTACATAGGAAAATACCCAAGCGTATTAGAAGCAAGTTATACCGATTATTATATTTATACCGGTAGTAATTTTTCAATATCTCCGACTCCGATGGATGAATGGTATGCACACGACAGTTGGGTATATTTATGCGCCGCATCTCCAAACGCTACTGATTTTAATTTATCCACAAATGTAACTTCATTAAAAACTTATGTGTATTTTGACGCAGACCCAAACCTAAAAACAGATGATACATTCTATATTGCACGGGAAAATCAAGCAAATAGTGTGAATCTTTCATCAGCATATACCGGAGAACATAAAGTTCTTTCAGTAACTAAAATTAGAAATTACTTTAGCAGTTTTAGTAGTAATGACCCAATCACAACCTTAGAATATATTTGGGTAGTTAAAACCGATACTGATTACAGCGGTAGCGAAACTCATGGTGTTTATACTTCAGATACTTTGTTAAGTGGAACCGGTAGGTTTGAATGGTCTAATGATAAAGGCCAAATTACTAATGTTCAAAGTAACAATATGACGGCTATGCAACAAAGGGCTATACACGCAAAATGGATGAAAGATTTATCTAAGTCTTTATGGTTTAAGTATCATTTTGGTGTCGTTAAAAAGGCATCAGCAAATGATGCGCCGCCATTTCCACAGACAGGAAATATCACTTCTGCGGGTAAGGCTGCGGCAACAAATGTAATTGAAGGCAGCCAAACAATAAGCCCAACTACAACAGTAATTGAAATACACGAATATGCCTATGATAATGCACCAAATGCGGGAGTTGCAGAAATATGGGCAACGCCGGATTTAGCACCGGCTACTTATCCACACGCAACAGACTATAAAGAAAAGTTTATTTATCAAGGCAAAGCAACTACGGGTAGCGGTGTTAGCCAAAAGTGGTATTTAGTAGGAGTAAAATATATTACAGGAACATACGCGTTAGATGGTTCAAGAAGATATACAGAAGATGGGGTAATGAAAAAATTATATTTACGGTTCCAAGATTATGAAGATTCTTACAAACATATTTGGCTTCTTTGGGCCGATATGAGAAACAACGGTGAGGCTAACGCCGATGGTTTGCAAAGAAAAGCAGACTTTGGATTACAATATCCTACAAGCAATAACTACAATGTTAATTTATATTTCGCAGACCAAACAGACGCAGACGGTAATTTAGATATGTTCGGTAGTCTAAAGATAGGTGAAGACCTTGATATATGGAACATTGACCCAAGAACAGAAGCCATTACCGGCGGCGCATTTTCTAAGCCCGTTGATTTTGATAATTTAATAAATACAGGAATTACATTACAAGAGTCTGGTAGCGGCACAACAAGATTAAGAGTTAATAAAACAAGTCATGGGTTTAGCACAGGCGATTATGTGTATATTTACAATACAAACTTACATGATGGTCTTTATCAAATAGAGGTCGCTACATCTTCTTATTTTTATCTTAAAGCGGGAACATGGAAAGGTAGCGACATAGGATTAACAGGCGGTATTCACATAGCACCAATAACAGGTTCGGGTGCTAACGGCGAATCAACCGCTTATCAAGATTGGGAAGATAAAGCGGGCGCATTGTTAGTTATTGATGCTGCTAAGTTCTTTAATCTAAATACACACGCTAATGGTGGTAAAACAGGACAGTCGGCTGGCGGTCGCACAGACCTTACAGATTATGTGGTTGAATCAAATGGTGATAGAGCCGGATTCCCTACACTAATAGATAATTATTGGACCGAAGCAACTTCAACATACCAAACAACAGCAGACCAAATAAGACAACACCCAAACCAAAACCACTTAATATCTTCTGCTACAAATGCCTCAAGAGGATTTCCCGATGGATTTATCGGACTACCTGTTGCAGACGCAAGTGAGTTTGCGGAAACGGGTATAGGTAAGTTAGTAGCGGTAATGAGCCAAACAGATAATAAACCAAACACAATAACGCATTACTTTCATTGGGATGGTAAATTAGAAACCACATATACAGCGGGCGGAACAATAACTTCTGTAGGCACACCGTTTAATCATACGGGCCTTGACGGTATATGTGCTTACGGTCATACAAATTACGGCTCAAGTTTGACTATAGAAGTAGTAACAATTACCCGTAGTGGCGAAACACATACGACTGCTGGTTTGGCGAGAGGTATGACGATAGAACGAACAGATAACTCCGGCAACATTACATACCACACTATTACTGATGTTCCAAGCAATACGGAATTAACAATAACAACCGAAGAAATTATAGGTGGAACTACTATAACATGGGCGACAACGGACACATATTCTGTGCCTAAACAGTTAGCAAACATTTTTGTTATTGACGATTACGTCAATATAGAAGAAGAAGATTTAACCCCCGATGCTTTGCCTAATTTATTAAATCTATTACAGATTGGGTGGGCGCAAGGTTATAGCGGTTGGGAAAGTTTGGGTATAAATATGAGTTATGGAACTACAGCAGGTGATGAAAATACCCCCGAAGCCTATGAAGTCCATGCTACTGTGTATTCTGAATATATGCTAAGACTTATGATGCACATAGACGGTTTTTATAAGAGTAAAAATAGCGGCACATATTGGGATAGTGATAAAATCCGTATGCTTTGGAATGCTGCTATTATGGACACATGGCTACCTTCTGCGAGAGTTAATGCAATCTTTGATATTAACAATGTTCCAATAACTAAGTTAATGACTACCTATAACGACACAAGCAGTAATGACGCATACGGTTCAGTAGTGGATAGCAGGGGTAAAACCTTAAACTCAATTATTACAGACATACAGGAGAAGGCCGGTTATGGAGATACAAACGGTCTTTACACATCGTTTTCTTACTTAATAGGAAAGGATAATAGGTTTGAGTTTAGACCGAAATATAATAGTGGTTTAGTTCTAAATAGAGATAATATGAAAATAAGTAATATAACAAGCGAACTAACAGGCCAAATTACTAATGTTCGTGTGTATTACAATAACGGTGCAGCGTTTGCAGATTGGCCCGCCACAAACTTAAGCGATAGCACGCGCTGGAAAATAATCGAATACCCCGATATTACAAGTGGTAGCGAAGCGTTATTGGTCGCACAGCAAGAATATAATAAGCGTAAAAATACACCGTTACAACTAACTGCTACGCCGATATTAGAAAGCGATGTTGATTACAAAATGATAGATAGCGGCAGATACGGCTACATAGCAGACCCATATATTGCTTTGAGTGCTGATGGTGATTACACAAGTGTTGTTGGCGACCACGCACTATATGTTTCGGATTGGACACGGCTCGGCACGGGCGGCGTTTTATTTCCGGGCATGGTTAATGCGCTTGACGGAAACATGAACATAGATATGACCGACACACAAACTCGTTATGGAACATCACAAGACGCAGATGGCTCAACAGGCAATCTAACATGGAAATATAATTACTATTGGTATGGTAGCAACTCTATATCTAATGCTATACAAATAGTCCATATACCCAATAAAACACCTTTGGTAAGCGAAACCAGCGGAGAACATCTTAGAATATCAATTGACTTAAAAAACCAAACAGGCACAAGTATAGACGAAGCCGAATTTGAAGTTAGTATTGGTGATTATTCTTTTACCGGAACAGCAAGACACGCTAATAGCGAAGGTGTTACAACAAAAGATGTTAAGCATAGTGGTTTTTATGAAATAGATTTCCCAAGTAGTTATGGTGCTGTAGCAAACGCAAAAATTGTATTTTCTTTTAATGCAGAATACTGCCGTGCATTATTGCGGCACAGGTGCGGCGACCCTACTAAAACAGACCATACAGTAGGCGACCTTACACACAGCACAGCCGGTAATTATTATATTCTTGATAGTAGCACTAATAACGGTAGCGGCTCTATTAACAAAAATAGTATTTTTCCATTAGGCAAAAGAAAATACACAGAAATGGGCGGCGGTTTTAGAGATAGTGGAACAAATAAGCGCTTAACATGGTATCAACCCCGCATACAAATCTGCCGTGATTTATCTTACACGCCCGCTACTTATGCAAGCGTAACTGATGCCGGACTTGAATTAAACAACGAAAGCATGGTGATAAAAGAAATAAGGTGGGATGTTTCCGCTGGTAAGACAGAAGAAGTTAATTTTAAGTTAGAAAGAGATGAGTCTATATCAGCAGACGGTATTTTATCTTATCTTTTTCCTAAGAATAATCGAGCAAAACAAAAAGGTTCAAGTGTTGGCGGTGGAGTAGGCGGCGGCAGTAGTGGTTATCAAGAACCACCATATCAAGGAACTCCGCCACTAAATCCGGGCGATTCTTTGACCGACCCATTCGACCAAAAACCAGACGGTAATACAAGACCGGATGAGGGAGATGTATTCGATTCACAACATGGTTCATCATTAAACGAATTTACGCCAGCAACATACTCTATGCTCAAGGGCAGAATGAACTTACCTATGAGCGGGCTATCTTCTAACTCCAAGTTTTCTATCTTAGCCCAAGACAAACCGCCCATAACTCCGACAAGCATGAGAGGTATAGAAGGCATGAGCGTGGATATACGGGCTACTTCGGGAACGGCAACAGTAACAGCAGACGGATATACTTTTAGCGGAAAGGGTTTAATGGGCGAGGGTATAGCAAACTCACAAGAAACAAGTATAGAAACAACCTTTATTATCCCTACAGATGTAGTAAGTAGTAAAATAAATGTGGTAGCAAACGCTACGCACTCTCCATTGGTTGTTAGCGATACAAAGGCTCAATTGTATGTAACAGCAACCATAAAAGAAACAGGAGAGCAAATAAATAATACGGTTAGAGTAGCAACGGGTATTAAAAATCAGAAGATAAGCCTTATTCCTTTGAAGGTTATGAAGGGATTAAAAGAATCCGGTAATACTGTTGTAATAAAAATAACTCGCAAGGCCGGTATAGGTCTTGATAATGCAGATTCGACAAGCGTTATTCTAAACAACCTCGATGTAAAATTACATAGAGCGTCAGCGCAGACATCTTCGTCTTCGCATCAGTTTTCTCCGCCATCGTAATTTTTTCTTAGGTTCAAAATTGCCTTTGCCTTTCTGCGATTGATACCTGTTATATCCATCAATTCTTTTTGAGTTCTTTTTACCCTAAGTATATTTGGTATGCTACCAAACTTTTCTAACAGGGCTTCGGCTTGATTAACAGACACACCCTCGATAGAAGATAAAAGTTGGATTCTTGAATCTAAATCAGCATTTTTTATTACTTGCTGTTGTTCGTAAGCAAGGCGGCTTTTCGCTATCCCTTGCTGTGTGTGATTGACTACGAGCCATTCCACGAACTCATCCATAGTGGTGAGTTCCATGTATTTAATTTTAGGGAATCTTTGATAGAATAGGGCTTTGAACTGCTTGATTACTTTTTTCATGCGGGCCATTTCCACCGCTATTAACTTAGCGTTGGGCCTTTGGCCCGGAATGTATGGCTTCAATTCAGTTCCATAGACAACGAGGAAAGGATGCTCGCATGACTCTTGCAGGTCATGCAATTGTTCCACGATAGTTCGTGTGCGACCGAAGCCCATGATA
>Ga0209645_1001360_pt1 | contig 12302 bp, 24 predicted proteins | sample ETNvirenome_6_30_FD_184070 | JGI IMG/M metagenome (GOLD analysis project Ga0209645, IMG submission 184070) | Marine viral communities from the Pacific Ocean - ETNP_6_30 (SPAdes) (version 2) | ecosystem: Environmental > Aquatic > Marine > Oceanic | place: Pacific Ocean | collected 2013-06-19
AGAGAAGATGAGATGGATATACAACACTTACCATATATGACTTGGGTAGAATGGATAAAGAGTTTAAGTCAATATCACGTTGGTGTTCATATGATGCCAACACATGCAGCTGGTACATTTACATTGAATTGTGCATTTCACGGAATACCTTGTATTGGATACAAAGGATTGGATACACAAGAGGAGTTACATCCTTTGTTATCAGTAGATGATGGAGACATGGACAATGCTATTAAACTAGCTCAGAAGTTAAAAGATGATAAATTTTATGAAGAGTGTAGTTTAATGTGTAGAGAGAATTATGAGAAGTCGATGTACACAGAAGAAAGATGTTCTGATTATTTAGAAATGATATTTGAGGATTTATACAATGAATGAGTTAGAAGAACTAATGGTAGTCACTATGGAAGAGTGTGGAGAGTTGATACAGGCATGTAGCAAAGCAATAAGACGAGATGATTATTATGATAACGAAAAACTAACTGAAGAGGTTGGTGATGTTATGTGTATGTTAGAATTAATGCACGAATTCGATTTGTTCAGTTGGGATGATGTAGATGCGAGGGTAGAGGTAAAAAGAGAAAAACTAAAGAAGTGGAGTAACTTAGTAGAATGAATAAGATAAGTTTTATACAACCAAGTAGAAATAATCTAAAATACCTAAAGTGGTCTTACGAGAGTATTCGTAAAAATCTATCACCAGATCATGAAATATGTTGGGCTGATGATTTCTCTGATGATGGAACTTGGGAGTGGATGCAAGAGATTGTTGAAAAAGATAAGAATGTAAAGATACACAGAAATGAAGGGCCTGAAAGACTAGGACACACTATATTGTATGATACATTGGTAGATATGGCAACAAATGATATTGTGATGATTTATCACGCAGATATGTACGCCTGTCCTAACTTAGATACAGAGATACTTAAACATTTGGAACCAGGCAAGGTAGTCAGTGCAACTCGTATAGAACCACCACTACATCCAGATGGGCCTGAGAAGGTAATAGAAGATTTTGGTATAGAGCCAGAAGAATTTAAGGAAAAGGATTTACTCAATTTTGTTGATGATATACAAACTGGTAAAGATGGATTGCTGTACGGACCAATGGCTACAGGTGGTGAAACTACTGAGGGTATATTTGCACCGTGGGCAATTTATAAAGAAGATTTCACTTCTATTGGTGGCCACGACCCTTTGTACGCTCCACAATCCAAAGAAGATTCTGATATATTCAATAGGTTTCAATTGGCTGGTTATGAGACAATTCAGACTTGGAAGGGTTTTGTATATCATATGACTTGTAGAGGTAGTAGATTTAAAGATGGTGCTCTTAGAAATCCTGCAGGACAGGTGTTTATGAAAGGTAGAGAATCATCAGAGTGGTTAGCTCAAAACCTGAGAAGTACTCGTAACTTTATTCGTAAGTGGGGGCATATGGTAAAACACGATCAGTATCTAAAACCAATAGTTCCACCAAAATATGATGTAGGATTCGTGGTTAAAAATTGTGACAATAAAATGTTAAGAGAATTAGAACCTTGGTGTTCCGATATGTATGGTGATTGGGTAGGACATAAAGGGTTTGGTGTCAACAAATACATCGAAGAGGAACAACCAAATACTCAATTTGATTTAAGTAAGAAATTACACTCACTTATACCGAACCTGATAATGATGTAGTAATTCGGTTTGATGCGAGTAAATTGAATCAGAGTAACTTCCAAATATTAGTTAATTTATCAGAGATACTTCAACAAAGCGGTGAAGTAGGTGAGATGGAGTTAGAAATATTTGAATTTTATATAAATAAATTAGACACATATGAAAAGGAGTTAATAGTATGCGAGTCTTAGTAACTGGTGGGGCTGGATTTGTTGGAACTAACTTAATAAAGAGACTATTGAAAGATGGCCATGAAGTTATTTCAGTAGATAACTATTCTACAGGTAAGAGAGAGAACGAACAGAAAGGCTGTCAATATCATAATAAAGACTTATCAAATAGTATTTGGTGGGGTTTGTGGGATGAAGATGAATGTGACATTTCCTGTGATTGTCAAATAGAGGCGGTTGATATTATATATCACCTAGCCGCACTACCAAGAATTGCACCCTCATTTAAAAAACCTGTTGATACTTTTAAGTCTGGTCCAATGACAACAATTAATGTGTTAGAATGGGCTAGACATTGGGAGACTCCTGTTATATATGCTGGTTCTTCTTCTGTTACTGGCGATGTATATGCAAATCCATACACCTTTACTAAGTGGCAAAATGAACATTTATTAGAACTATACAATAAAATATACAAACTACCAACTTCAATATGTAGATTTTACAATGTGTATGGTGAACACCAAGCTAATGAGGGTAGTTATTGTAATGTGTTAGGTATATTTGAAAGACAATATAGTGAAGGTAGACCCTTAACGATTACAGGTGATGGAGAACAAAGAAGAGACTTTACTTATGTAGGTGACATCGTTGACGGATTAATTAGATGTGGACAAGCTCATTTAGATGTTTGGGGTAATAAAGATGTAAATGGACAATCATTTGAATTGGGTAATGGTAATAATCGTTCTATTAATGAATTGGCTAACGCATTTGGTGAAAATTATCCAACCAAATACATTGAAGCTAGAGATGGTGAAATGAGAGAAACATTAAATACAGATACAAAAGCTCAAGATGTATTGGGTTGGAAACCAAATGGAGACATTATAAAATTTATTAAAGAAAATTATATTTTAGAGAAATGACATACTATATATTATTAGAAGGAGATTCCAAACAATCCATATGGGATGAGAATATTTTAGGAGAAGAATCTTTTGGAACATTTTATACAGGAAATGGTTTTAAGGCGTTAAATTCAATAGTTATGAGCGAATCACATTTAGTAGAAACAGTTACAATATTAGATGAAAAAAACCAATCCTACTCAGTAGAAGAGTTTATAAAATTAATTTCAAAATGGAAAATAATAACTTGACAACAATCAAAGTTATGTGTATATTTGGGAGTAGATAAATGGGAAAATACGACCATTATGAGGAACTTGAAGAGCAAGCTTATAATGATAGAATAAGAAGAAAAAAGAAACCTAAAAAACAAAAAAAATCATATAAAAAGGAAGAGGTATATGAAAATGTCAAACGTGATAAGAAAAATAGTTGGAGTAATCACCCTAATAGGGTTTAGTTTATTTATTGGATGTGAGGATGTCAATGAAATTGAACCCTTGCATTTTGAATTAGAAACTAATTTATATCAGGATGACAATGGTTACTACCATATGGAATTAGATATGACTAAATGGCAAACCTTACATCGTATTAGTGGTGTTGTAACTAGAAATGGTAACACTGTTAATATAATATCTTTTGATTGGATGGCTAATATGAGTTGGTTAATTGGAGATACGTTAGGTTATTTAGTTGAAAACGCTTATACTGCTGAGTTGGTGTATGTTGGATATGATACTACTTACGTTACTTGGTTTGATGGATTTGAAGTACCAATTGTTAATGGTTCTTCTGTTAGTAATATGGATGGAGAAGTAAATACAATGATAGCACCAGTTCGTACTATGGTGGGAGATACTGCCACAATTTACTATGGGTTTTGGGATAATTGGAGAGATGAAGCAACCTATGATGAGTTCAGTATAATATTTTATTAAGGAGAAGTCATGTGAAATATTTATTAGTTGATAAATTAGATAATATAATCGGTACAACACATACCGATAAAATAGAAAACGCTAGACACTATTTTATGCAAAGAAAAAGAATAGATGAAGTTAACTTTGACAAACTTTGGAGAGTAATGTCAGAGGAAAACTATAATACAACATTTAAATCATCATTACACAATAGACAAGTAGAGTGGTGGAAAGATGATGAAAATTATTTAGATATAGATAAGTATGAAGAGTGAATTAACAAAAGAACAACAGAAAGAGTTAGAACAACTCGCATTAGAAATAGAAGCTGAGGCTATCCAAATGAAGTTGGATTATGAGAACAATCCTTCAGAGTTAAGTGGTAGTGTTGTGGTTATACATCAAGAGGCGGAGTTTCTGAATGATGAGGAAGAATGAATTATGTAGACACTTCAAAATTATCTGTTAGAGAAGTAAACAGAAAAATTGCGAAGGAGATGGTGGTTAAATACCACTATTCTAAACAATGGACTAAATGCACTGTCGCTTTAGGGTTGTATTATAACACAGGAAAAGAACACCAATTCTTTGATGAACCAGAAGAAAAACTAATAGGTACGATATGTTATGGAGACCCAATAGGTAGACACTCAGGTGCCTCAATATCAACATCTATTCCAAGAGAAAATGTGTTTGAATTGGTTAGAGTATTTATTCACGATGGTTATGGTAATAATGCTGAGTCTTATCTGATAGGCGAGAGTTTTAAGTGGTTGAAACAGAATAGAAAAGATATAAAGGCTTTGATATCATACGCAGATCCACAACAGGGTCATGTTGGTACGATATACCAAGCTACCAATTGGGTATATCAAGGTAATAGGATAAGGCCAAACGATAGTTGGTTATTTAAGTGGGAAGAGGATGGTAAGTGGCAGCATGGTAGAACTATATTTCCATACTATGGAACAAATGATATAGAGAAGATGAAGAGTTTAGTTGGAAAAGACTTTTGGGTAAAGAAAGAATTAAGAAAACATAGATATGTTTATTTTCTATGTAGTAAGAACGAAAAGAGAAAAGCTATGAATAATTTAAAACATCCGATACTACCTTATCCAAAGGTATCGAATATTAAAAAAGAAAAAATAATAAAAATAGAGGTAAATAATGGCTAATCACGTATGGTCTAGAGTAGTGGTTACTTCAGACGAAGAAGAACTTCATCAACAATTAGAAGATTGGTTTACAGATATAGGGCCGACAGATGTAAGGGGAACTGTAAAACCTATTTTTGGAGACTATGAAACATATCCAATAGACGAAATCGGTTCTAAGTGGATTTATGTAGAGGACTTTGATAATTGGTCGGAGAATGAAACATACATTAATTTTTGTTCTGCGTGGCATTTTCCAGAGGGGTATATGGAACAATTAGCCGCAGTTGTCTTATCTATGGATAGTTCAGCCTCATTAGAGGTGAGAGGTGATGAAGAATCAGATGATTTTTTAGTAGGTGGTTATGGTGATGTAAATGGGTTTTCTTGTTATATGGATGACTCACCCGACCGACCTTGGGAAGAACAATTTGATGACTATAATGATTATGACGAACATATAAATGAATTTTATGATGAAGTTAATGATATACAGGATGATTTGATTGAACAATCACAGAATGAAATTAATAATCGAAGAGGAGAAGAATAATGGAATGGTCTATAATAGGCTGGGTTTGGGTAGGAATAATAATAGGTTCAGTACTTAGTATTTTAGTATGTGGTATATTAGTTAGTAGTAGACAAAGTGACTTAGAGGCAGAAAATATACACCTTAGATTTGTAAGAGATTCACTAAAAGAAGAGATATTCAGATTAGATAATCAGGTAAAACCTAAACCAAGAAAAAGAAGAAAAAGAGGTTGATAATTTTAACTTCTGTATATTTATTTATAAGTTAGAACACTGCAGAATATAACTTAAATGGAGATCGAATAGTGAATCAACAAGACCGTAAGGAATTTGAGATTGTTCATTTAAAGATAGATGAACTCAAAAGAGACATTTATAAATTACAAGCAGATATGGAAAAGGCTCATCTTAAAACAGATGACTCTCTCAGTTTCATAAAAGAAAATCTATTCAATCCAAATGAAGGTTTATGGGCTGAAACTAAACAGAATAGTCAGTTTAGACAGGACTCTCAAAAATGGAGAGGTATTATCGGAACAGGTTTTTTTGGATTGTTTTTTAAACAATTGTACGATTTATTTATATAATTTTTCTTATTTTTATTTACCAATTCTATATATATTAAAGAGGGGTGTCAACGAAGGGGTTGACGAAAACGCATGTTGAATACGTGTATCGCTTAATTTCTTTGACACCAGAGGTAAAATCTCTGACGAGATTTCACCAGATAGTAGTACTTAAAGGTAACGGATAGCCTTTCCCCTCATCAAAGATAATTCTTCATTGGAGTTTGGTTATCCATAGGAGAATAGTTATGAGTGAGTCTCAAGAATCACAATTAAGAGGTAAGGCACTAACAATAATAGCGAGGAAAGGTTGGACACCACGTGTATGGAACAAAGTTTGTCAAAGATTATTAAAATGTGTAAAAGTAAAATAACACTAGCTTTTATTTTATTGATAAGTTGTACACCACCAAAAGTAGATAGTGAAGTTCCTTTGGAGTTTCCGTTAGTAGATTATAAAGGTGTTACTCACAAATATAAAGATAATTTTTCAAAGTTAGTATTTCCAACTCATAACGAAAAACTTACTCAATATTGTAAAGTTCACCGAGAGTGGGAGAATATAAAGGCGGTATGGTCAAGGGATAAAGTTCAAGGACACTATAGGTGGAATTATTATGTAAGTAAACATAAGATGAGTCACAAAATGAGGAGAAGATAAAATGTTAGATTGGTTAGTTATATCGTTATTCATAATAGTATTTTGGTTAGTTCCCTACTTAGTGTGGTTTAAACCAAAGGCGATAAAAAGATGGTTGAATACCTTTTAGTTATTGTAATACTTTTTATTTTAGATGAAATAGTACAAGATATCTTTTAATATTTTTTATCCTTTATGTATTTATAGTTGAATAGTTTAACCTTCAAAGACTATTCATTAAGTTAACCAAATAAAGGAGAATCCAAAATGAGAACATTATTGTGTTTGATACTAATGGGGGTGTTGTCCTCCCAAAACTTACCTATTGGTAGGAGTCAACATCCTCAAATAAAAACACCATTTGAAATAGATTATTTAGACTTACCAATTCCAGATACTTTGTATAGAGGGCGAGTATTAGTAGGTTTTCAGATAGATGAGAATGGTGAAGTTATAAACCCTGAAATAATAGATACGTTTAATATAGAGTTAAATGATGCGATAATTGATAGAGTTATGTCAATATCGTTTAAACCTGCCTTACAAAATGGAAGACCCGTTAGAGTAAGATATCAGTTACCTATCCTATTTAAATAAGTTCTGAAAGTGAAGGGAAGTCTTAACCGATTTCCCTTCAATCTTTTTTAATTTAATATTTATATATATGAAAGACAATTACAAAGAGTTAGATAAACTTAGTCAACCAAAGAGTGTAGATAGACACACTCGCCTTTCCAAACGAATAGACGATATCGCGAAAGTAGTCAAAGATCCCGACCCCTGGGGTGTTAACTTATCGAGTCGTGATAGAGTAGATGAGTTAGAGAAACAAATCATAGAGATGGAAGATAAAATAAAGAAACTAAATGGTAGAATAGACGGATTAAACTATCTCATCAAACAACTAATCAAATAACCCACTTTTAACCACTTTTTGACACTATTACCTACTTATTACTAATAATATAGTATAAGTTATACGGGAATATAGTGTGTGTATGTCATTATGACACGCTTTTCCTGTATGACAATTTGACACATTAGGAGTATCAAATGATATCAAAAAGTAAGATAGTATGGTCAATTAATGAGACTACTTCGATGAAAAGTGCCTCAAAACTATTAGGTATATCATATAACACATTTAAAAAGTACGCGAAACAATACCAGGTTTTTCAACCTTCTCCGCCTCCTGGGAGATATAGAGAGAGTGGGAAACCTATCGAATTGTCAGATATTCTAAGTGGTAAGAATCCAGACTATTCATCTACTAAATTACTTAAACGACTATTAAGAGAGGGATACTTAGAAGAATGTTGTGGTAATTGTGGTTATGATGAATACCGAACTTCTGATATGTCGAAACCTTTAATGTTAGATTACTTAGATGACGACCAAACCAACAAAAACCTCGCTAATCTAAGGGTATTATGTTATAACTGTTACTATATACTCAAAATGGATAGATTAGACGTAGACGTACCATCTAACGTAAAGTCATTTCAAAAGGCTTTATATAACACCTTTAGTAGATAATCCAAACCCTTCGATATATTAAAAATATCAAACCCTTAAATTACGAATATTTGGTGGTAAAGTCAAGTATTATTTACAACTTTTTTTAATTTAAAAATAATACAAAAAAAGACTTGACTCATATAGTATTTTAGTGTTATATTTGGGTATGAAGAAAAGGAAAAAAACAATGGATTTGAAAGAGGGTACTTTCAGTTATTGGGTAAATAAGAAGAGTGGTACTATACATCACGTTTCTGTAGATAAGGGTTGGGATGGTACACCTAAACTTTTTAATAGTACTACGAATCTACGGTATGAAAGAAGTTATTTCTTCAGAGGTGATGGTGTCGATAGGTTTTTAAAGAACTATCAGTTTGTTTGTGATAATCCAACTAACGACTTCTTTGTTGATGTGTTAAGTAACAAAAAATTGAAGAGTGAGTTTAGTTGGGGTAGAAAAACTAATGGTAGATTGGGTATTACCAAAGACGAGTTTTTCGGTAAAGTATTAGGGAGATAAAGAAATGGAATTATACATATTCAGTTTGTTATTCATAAAGATACTCACATTAGGGTATATTGTCTATTATAAAAAAGATTAAAAAAAAGCTTGACTTATATAGTATTTTGGTGTTAAATTTAGGTATGATGAATGAGGTTAAAATAATGACTTGAAAAAAACCCGTCTCTTACTGAGATAAAAGTGACTAAGGGTCAGTCACACGAACTAACTAACAATAGGAGTCTTAAATGACATATGTATATGAAACAGAAATGGGTGGTCATACCGTAGTAGTAGAGTATGTACTATCTTCAGTAACCAATCTACTCAAAATAGTAGATATGACTTGGGGTGGTGAGTTCCATAGGTTGAATTGGATGAGTAAGGAAGGTCAGTCAGATTTAATGGATAGGATAGAAAGGGATTATTTAGATAACCACTCTGAGTGGTTGGGAGTTACTAACTCAGGAGTGATAAGGAGAAAGGCAGTGACTTTCTAAAAAAGTCGGTACACTAAATAATATTTTGCGTTAGAGGGATACTTATATATATGAGGAAGAATATGGATAATATGAATGATATAATATCAGACATCGAAAAAGAACTAATCGATATGTGGTCATTGGGTGAGGCGAAGAATGTACTAAATGACGACCCACAACTTATAAAGGTAATGTTGATTGCGATTTTCTATGAACGTTCACACTTTACGGATTTGGGTTTGGTGGTAGGTGAGGCATGACATTTTGACGACCTCGGGCATTTTGTCGTTAATCCAAGCTCGGACAAAGTGACGATGGGCGCTCTGACTGAAATATATTTTGAGCCTGGTTTTGTTTCCTATGGAATTTGACACTTTAAAGGTATCATAATGATAAATAAATTTTTACTACTTTTAATACAAGCCTCTCATTGGGCATTCTTAATACTAGCTGGTGTATCTGTACCATTAGTTCTTATATGTGAGCCTTTCTATGTATCGTTCCCTATATGTGCTTGGATTATGCATTTAGCTTTTAGTAGAACATTAGATTGTCCGTGGACACGATTAGAGAATGTATATAGAAGAAAGTGTGGTAAGCAAGAAATTGGTGGCTTCATTAGTCATAATGTAGTTAAGCCTTATAGAAAGAAATTTAATAGATGAAGATAAGAATTAAAACAGATAAGCCTATAGAATGGAATCGTAATACTATAGAAGATGAAATTATTTATGATACCGAAGAAGAAGATGAGCATCACGACCCTCAAACTATGTTTACTGGTTTAGTTATATCAGCTCTCTCGCCTATGTGGTATAAGGATGTAAGAAAGATTACTATAGAGGTAGTAGAAAAGACTCGAAGTGTTTATAGTGCAGATACCAATAAGATAGATGAGGATGGTGGGCCTTATGAGGTAAAGATATGATGTTAAATAAGTTAGGGCATTACATCTTTAAGCGTATGTGTAAAGACCAACAACTATTGCGTAATAAGAATGCTATGAATATGTATGGGTTGTATGTTCGGCCTAAAGATATACAAAGATACATTAACGACTATATGGATTACGGAATAGATTTTTCTGGTAACGACAATGTATCAGCCGAAGATAGGTATGAGTGGTTAATTAATGATGCGGGAGAAGAAAGGTATTGGGATGAGCCTGATGAAGATTTATAAAAATAATACTTGACAATTAAATTATTTATTGGTAAGCTTTATGTATGAATAAATGTAAGAAATGTGAGGTTACTTTATCTGATGAACGTATACACTTAGGGTATACTACTTGTTTAGATTGTAGTAGCACAGAAAAATATTCTTCTCATACCATATACCCACATAAGACTGGTGGTTATGTTCAGCCTGTTAGTAGTGAGAAGTCTGATGAGTTAAAAAGATTAGATAGACGCGGTATTAGTAGTAATAGGAAAGCCAAAGGTATCTTTGCCGATAAGAGTTGGGATAGATGGTTAGAGCAATATAATAATCCACCACCCAGCAAACCTAAGCGTACATCTAAACCTAAACCTATTACTAATATCTTTATACCGTACCGACAAGCTATTGAGACTATTATGGACAAGTTCAACAACTATGGTTACAATGCCGCTTGTGCACTTACCCAATCTTTATATAGTGAAGATAAGATTAGTCTTATACATAAGTCACAGATTATGAACGAACTGGCTGGCTTACAAATGATGACTACTAAACAACGTAGGTGGATGAAAAAGTTATGAGTAACCAATTAGAGTTATTTGATAAAAGTTATCAGTTAGAATTGTTTTATAAAGATGACACGCAAATATTAGACGAAGCGAATGAGTACTTTACTTACTTACAAAAACCTAACGATGCGTTCTCCGATATGCCAGTATGTCCATTTCTAAAAGCCGAAATGGAAAAAGACAATTTGTATGTTGATATATGGAAACCTGATAAAAGAAGTTTTTACGAATTGTTTAATGAGTTTACCAAATCTAAAAAAGACTCAGCATTATTTGTATGTATGGATACCGAAGATATAAAGTGGAAAGATGTAGAGAGAACAAAGTATCAGAAGTTCTTACAGAAAGCAATTAAGGATACAGGCCTCAAAGCATTATGTCTATCACCCTATGAAGATTTTACTGCTGCTGGTGAAGGTACACGAAAGAAAGCACCTTACTTTCTAATCAACGTTGCCGGTAGAAAACACTTTAGTGATTCTCATAAGAAACTAATGAGCACTAAATACTTTGATAAGTTTAGTGAAGAGGAAAAAAAGAAGTTAAAGATATGATACAAAAAATAAAATTAATTTTGAAGCATTTTAAGAATATATATTTAATACACCAGTATGGTAAACATCTTCAAAAACGAATCGAAAAAAACAACTTTGGTAGGAGGCCTGAATACTAATGAATATAGGATACGCTTGTATCAATATGCAACTTTCATATCCACAGAAATATGGTGGTAAAGAGAAAGGTGTCAATAGAATAACTACTAGTCGTAGTATGATTAAAAGAACCTTTAAAGAGAAAGGTTTAGATTATGCTAGTGAGATAGCACTAAAGAATTGTATGGATTTAGATAGGATTATAGATTGGAATATTCTGAACGGATATAATTTCTTCCGTATCACATCTGAGTTAGTGCCTTGGAAATCAGAGTATGAGTGGGAAGATTTAAAAGATTTGTTTAGGATTAAAACTTATCTACGTTCTGCTGGTATAAAGTGTGAAACACATAACGTTAGGATTACGACTCATCCTGGACCTTTTAATGTATTGGTATCACCAAAGGAAGAGGTAGTTGAGAATTGTGTTAAGGATTTGACAATACATGGTGATGTTATGGATATGATGAATTTATCTCGCACACCATACAATAAGATTAACATACATCTTGGCGGTGTTTATGGAGATAAACAATCTGCTATGGATAGGTTTTGTAAAAACTTTGAAAAACTACCTGAATCAGTTCAGAGTAGATTAACAATAGAAAATGATGATAAAGCATCAATGTATTCAGTAAAGGAGTTATACAATGGAATATACAAACGTATTGGCGTGCCCATCGTGTTTGACTACCATCATCATAGGTTCTGCGATGGTGGGCTCAATGAACAAGAGGCTTTGGAGTTGGCTATCTCAACTTGGCCGGAAGGTATCACACCAGTTGTACACTATAGCGAGAGTCGGAGTAAAGAACGACTTGACGAATCAATTAGACCTCAAGCCC
>Ga0209645_1001361_pt1 | contig 12286 bp, 12 predicted proteins | sample ETNvirenome_6_30_FD_184070 | JGI IMG/M metagenome (GOLD analysis project Ga0209645, IMG submission 184070) | Marine viral communities from the Pacific Ocean - ETNP_6_30 (SPAdes) (version 2) | ecosystem: Environmental > Aquatic > Marine > Oceanic | place: Pacific Ocean | collected 2013-06-19
TTAATCCATGATTTGGTAATAATAAATGTTGTGCTAGAATAAACTTAGAAGTTACCCCAGAACCTGGATTTGCAAATACTGCAGTTGATCCAGCACCAACTGCAGTGGATGAACTTATACCAAGAGCCTCTGATGGATTAAAATAATACTCTCTGTTTCTTCTTTGATTATAAGTTGTTCTATACCCAACATTAATAGTAAATCTTCTAGGATCATCCACTATCTTTGTGGATATTGTGTGAGATACACCAACTACTCCATTTTGAGATCTAAGAACTCTTAATCTGGATGATTCTTTATCAATGTTTAAAACTTTAACAGTTTCAGTTCCAATTTTTAAAATATCATTTTCTTGTATTTGAGGATAGTCAAAACTTTTTGTGGATACATCGATGAAAGTTACTACACCAGTTGCATTGACTGTTCCAATGAATTTAGAAACAGTGAGTTTATTAGTAGAAACTCCAACCTGATATCTTCCAGCAAGTTTTGATGTAGTGGTTGAAATACCTGCTAAGTTAATAATATCAGTGTCTTTAAGTTTATGAGAAACACTTGCGATACCTATAAATGAACTGTTTCCAATAGGATAAAACTCAATATTAGAAAAACTAGTTGTGGCGGCACTTATATTAGTTACTTCTCTACCTTTAATCTTAGATATCCTTGCAGCAGAGAAGAAATCTGTATCTATTTCCTTTGTAAAAACAATTCTATCATTTACTTTATAATCAGATCCACCAGTTTGAATTCCAATTGCATCAATATAACCTTTTTCTATATTTTTTATAATAGAATCTGATTTTACATAATCATATGGTTTTTGCAAATAATCGTATCCACTATTCTTTTTGTTTATAGAATATGGAGATGTGTTTCTTCTCCAATTATGCTTAGTAATGTCATAGGTTATTTGATTTGAATTATTATCGGAGTTAAATTTATTTGGTGTAGATCTGAAAGAATCTCCAATTAAATAGGGGAATACTGGTCTCTTAAATCCTTTAAATACACCATCTGAAGACGCTGTACCATCAACGGTTGCAAAATAAGCGTATACCCCGTTAGGGTAATCTGGAGTTACACAGAATCTTCCATTATTTTTATCTAAAGTTGATTGACCATTCGATTCAATCCAAGTAAAGTCTTCAATAAAAAACTCTAAAGGGAAAGAGCTTGTAGGTGGTCTATTATCCTTCAAAGATGCAACATATCCAGATTTCATTTGAACTATGTTTCCACCATTCTCATTTTCATATGCATATGGTCCATAAATTGGATTACCATCATATGCCCATCCAATTATTCCAGAGTGATCAGTATTAGTTGATTCTTCACCATTAACTAATTCTAAATCTTTCTTACCATAAAGCAATTTGCCATCAGTATTAATAGAATACAAAACTTTTCTCAATGCTCTAGGAGCATATGCATGAGACATTTGTAATTGTCCAGTTCCATTGTTTGCTTCGGAAACAAAAACATCATCGGCAATAATATTATTAAGATTTTTTCTAACCTGGTTAATTGTCCAAGTTTGCAGTTCGCTATTAAACTGAACACCAGATCCGGCTGGAATAATATCAATAGTAGTGGTTGATGAACCATACCCAACACCAGAATTAATAATTTCAACACCAGTAATGGTGCCATTAGAAAGTCTTGGAGTTAACTTTGCGCCCCTACCAACTCCATTAACAACAAGGGTAGGAGGGGAATTATATTCTTGTCCAGATCTATTGACAACCACATCTGCAAATTTTCCATTGATATCAACAACTGCTTCTAATTGTGCCTTTTCTCCTGACCTCAATGTTACTCTAGGATCTCTCTTAAAGTTGATTGTATCAGATACGCCATATCCAACTCCATTGTTAGTTAAGAAGATATCGGTTACCGACCCTCTAAACAATGGTTGAACAACTGCTTTATAGTCACGTCCATCTACGGAGGAAATACCAACCTTACCAACTACTTCAACTTGAATTTGTGGATAATTAAAACTATGAGTTCCCAGACCAACTGAAGATAGTTCTTGGAACTGATTTGTAACAAAATAATGATCTTTTGAAGTTGATCCTATACCTGCTGTGCTCAGTCTAAACTTATCACTATCCAGGCTGGTGACATAATACTCATCTGTGACAGTAAGACCACCAACTGCAGTACCATCAACAGAATACTTAATAATATCTCCTGTTTTATATCCATGACCAGGAATATTAATAAAGTTGAGTGCAGTATTAATTCCAGCAGGTGCACAAGTTCTCTGTTTGTTCTGATATCCTACACCAGGATCAGTGACATTTATAGATCCGATTGCGAGTTTATAATTTAAACATCTGAGTTCATGAGTTCCCTCACCAAAACTTTCAAGAGTAACTGTTCCAACACCAGCAACAGCATCACTCAAATTATTATGCAAAGATATAACATATGGTGACAATACAGATGTAAAGTAAGTAGCGTCTGTTGATATACCTCCGACTGCTTTTTTCCCAAAAGTTTTATATACAACTCTCTCTCCATTTTTAAATCTATGATGAGTGGTAAATCCTATGGTAGATACTGTCGTACCAATACCAACCTCACCGATTCCTGTGCTAACTGAAGAAATACCAGAGGCATTAAAAGAAGCCTGAATGTGTACAGGAATCATGTTTGCTTCAGCCTTAGCACCTACACCGCCGCCACCAGTAATCTTTATTTGAGGTGTTTCAACATAATCAAATCCGGGATCTATAATTCGTATTTCTTTTAAACCACCACTAACTGCACAAATCCCTGTCGCACCAGATCCAACGGAATCCTCTATCTTTACAACAGGTGGATTTACAATGTCATAGTCCGAACCACCAGATATTGTATTAACTTTGTTTAAAGTCCCATGATATACAAAATCGGTTGTTTTGTAATTTAATATCTCAACGCCATTAACCAAAATTCCAGAATATTTTAAATTATTTTTAACAAAACCAGTTCCAGTTACTGGAGGTGCAATTTCTCTGTATATTTTTTGAGGTTCAATTGATTTTCCTTTAAATTTATCTCTTTCAATTTTATTATCGGTAATTACTACAGAATTAACTCCACCAGCAGGAGTCACTGATTCAAACTTACCAGCGTATAAGTTTGCAGCACTTTTTGCTATCTTAATGGTGCTCTCATCAATTCTCTTGACAAAATATCTACCTTCTGGGAAAATAATACTTTTAACTGACTCACTACGAATTATACTACCATTAGGTTGAAGAATTTCAGTTACTTCTTTTTCTGGAGTATAGTAAATGATCTCACCTGTAAAGAAATTATGATCAATTCCTTGAGTTAAAGTAATTTCTTCTTGACCCAACAGATAAGTTCCATTAATACTAAATGATTGTATTTTTGGATTTACCTTAGTATCCAGATACGATGGTAATGAGTTAGATGATACTAAGACTTTTTCATTATCAACAAAAACATTACTAACATTTGAGTTAAAAATGGATATATTTGAAAATATATCCGATTGAAACTTTGTTATCCTTCTACTTGCTTTAACTATTTTTTGCGGATTTACTACACCAGTTCCTCTCACCAAAAGAATTTTTGAACTAAAAATATCAGTAACAACTAAGTCATTTGGTGCTGGCACACCAGATTCATCCTCCACCATCACAAAGTCTCCCACCTTGAGGATATGATCATCAACGGTGGTCATCTTAAAGATATTGTTTTGAGCATCCTCAAGGACTAAACTTTCTACATCATAATACTGAGCACTATTAATAAACCAATTATTAGATTTTAAATCTGTAGCTAGTTTACCAAGAGATTTAATTTTAATCTTTGTGTCTTTTAATTGATAATATGCATTTGAAGGATCTTTGATACCTTGTATTACAGATCTAATTTTTACCTTAATTCCATCATCAATTCTGGAATTGGGATCTATACCGTAAGCAAATGCATCTTGATCAATGACGGTTTTATCTTTAATTTCTCTTACAATATCTTTAGAATCGATACCAATAAATTGTGTATTGACTATATCAGAATAAGTTACAATGCCAGTTGTTCCATCTTCGTATTTAACTAAAAGTGAACCATTTGGAGGGAATCCTATTGTAGAATCAACATCAATATAAGTTTGTCCTACGCCAACATTATCGATAACAACTGACTTTGCATGAGGTGTAAATTTACCGTACAGTAATTCGCCAGTGCCATCATATGAACTATATGATGAATCAATACTTATTCTATAATATGCGTCGGTAAGAATTCCTACAGAAATTTTTTCAACGTTTGAAATAGGAGCGTATGCTTTTTCAATAAATGAAGTAGGGTCTTGAAATAAGGTAGCATTTACTAAATCTTCTGGATTTCCTTCAAATGGTTCAACAATTAAATCTCTAGTAAGTTGATATCGTGCATCTGATGGATTAATTAAAAAATCTTGAGGTCTTATTAATTCAATATTGTCATTATATAATGCTTTAAATAATATTTTAAAGGATGACTCAGTTCCCCTTGTAGAATATAAATCCCTGGATTGTCTTATAAATGATGCTTGGTTTAATCCACTAGTTAAATTTTCTGTTTGAAGTCCAGGAAGAATTTGACCTTTTAACTTCTTTAAAAATTCTTGTAAGAATAAAACACTGAGATTTTTAACTGGGGTTAAAAATGTATGAGTTGCGGCCGCAGAACTTGAAAATTGCGCTTCTTCTGAATTATTATCTGTTTCATATGAGGTTATGCCAATGAATCCTCTAAGGCAGAATAAAAACCTAGTATCAGTTTTTGCTCGGTATATAATAATTTCATCATCAATTTGAAGAATCCCTAAAGACTCTGGAAATCCAGCAGTGCTTTCAACATCGATATAATCTTGAGTTATATCAATATCACTAGTTAATGCTACTTCATTTATAGTATTGGCATTTTCATTTAATTTAATATAAGAGTCAATATTTTTTATCAGGTCTAATACACCACCCTGAAATTCTAATCCAGCATAATACTGCGAGAAGAATTCATCAATTAAGGGAAATTCATCTTTTATATAAGATGGTAACTGATTCCCCAGTAAGTGTTGAATTTTTATTCTATTCTTCGGCATTTGTTTTTCTTACAAAAAAGATAGTATTAATAAGGATTACTGTTGACATCAATGTAACTTGATGAACTCTTATATGTAGAACCAGAGGGATCAGATCCAGAGGAAATATCATCAACAATCATTTGCACATTAAATGTATCCAACTGCAAATAAAGATCTTGTAAACCGATTACATCATTTGAATGAGGAACAGCAAATATTTCCATAATTTGATTACCGTCTCTCTCTTTACCAGATACAACATTAATTGGATTTAATGTAATACGTCCTGACATATAATCAATCTTTCCAACATTTCTCCTTTTTACTACGGGTGTTGAAGATCCTGGTCCTTGTAGGGAATATAATGATATGACACCAGTTTTAGTGTCATTGGGTTCATCAAAAAGATAAACTTCATCTGTTATATCTATAACCCTAAAAGGACTGGATTTTATGTTAAATCCACTAAGTGATTGAACATGCATATGATTACCAAAATCAATAGCATATTCTGCAAATTGATTAATTGCGAGTCTTAGATCCCTCCTCATTTGTATGGAGGTCAGATTAGACGTGATTGATGGATGACTTTGATCAACAATGCCTAAAAACTTACTGTATTTAAATCTAGTACCATATTTATTCAATTCCGTGGAGTCTGCATATTTCTGTATATTGTTCTGAATTGTCGATGAAACTGCAGCAACATCAGTCATTGTTCTTGTATTATAATAAACTTTGCTGTCAGTAATAATATGAAGATACTTAAGATCCAAAATTTCTGGAACAATTCCAGTGACAGAGTATTTTCTTAATTCTCTTTTTATATTTTCTTTAATTCCCAAAGAAACAAAATCACCGTTTCTTGGTTTGATACTAATAAAAACTTTTCCAAATCTTGGTGGAACTAACTCTTCACCACCAAACACAGATATCGATTCTGCCTCTGGGTAAATTTTATTTGGTATCAATATTTCATAATCATTTGCCGTTATAGCACGGTCCTGGGTGCCATATACTTGAGGTGCATACTTCTTGACTGATGCAACACTTTCAATGGCAGAACCCCCTGAGGAGGGTTCTATGGATGTTATAAGAGACACACCAGCAGTGATTGGTTTCTCTATAGCATTTTCTAGATAAACCAATCTACCACTAAAATCAAACCCATTGAGTCTATTAGCACTAGATCCAGAACAAACTAAGTATGAGATCTCAACTACATTTCCATCCTTAAGTCCTCTTCCAAATATATCATCACCAAAAATAACTTCATATCTTTCATCTTCAACCTCTTGTAAAAAATACACAGTGGAGTCTGAATTTAAAACATCATTAATTTTTTGATCAATTAGACTATTACTTAAATCATATTTTACTTTGATAGTAGAGGTTTGAGATGGTTTTACCTGAACTAATATGGTGTCGGTATCAATTCCTGTATTAGAAAGTATAAACCGTTTATTAGTATCTTGTGCCGAATAGGTAAATGATTGAGTTACCTTTGTTCCCTCAATAACCTCTAAATCTGAAAAATTTGCTGTATTATTTGCTACTGGTACTGTAGTATCTTCAAGTACATTGAATACAAAGGACTCATTTCCAAACTGCTGTGATGTTGAAGCAACTGGGCCTGCCTTCAATGTAATAGATGGTGGTGCAACTGCTAAGGTCGAGGTATCAACTAAAAAGTTAATAGTACATCTAGATGCCTTTCTTGATTTTGGCATATACCCAATATTTCTTGCTAGGGCAACAACATTTTCTCTTAATGTTGCACTATCAATAAAAACCTCATTTGCAACCATGTTTGCATTATATGAGTTAATATAAGTGTTATATGCGAGCAAATCTATGATGCTTGAGAGGTTTGATCCCTCAAAGTCATAGTCCGTAAAGTTGTTATTTGCTCTAAGAATTTCTTTTAGAGAACTTTTAATCTGGTCAAAGTCCAGACTATTGAAGTTTACGATTGACATTTACCTTGTTGGTTGCAAAACGAATTCTAATTGTTGCTCTGGAATATCTACACCGATGATTTTGTAAATGATCACAGCATTATATTGATTTGAGTCAAAATCTGGGTTAACTCTAACTCCTGTCAATTGAACTCTTGGCTCAAAGATCTCAATGGAATTTTTAATTTCATCGCGAATTGATATCGCAGTTATATCGTCCATGTTCTCAAAAAGCATCTGTGATACTCTTGATCCAAAGGTCGGTTCAAAAAACTTCTCTCCAGGAGTTGTAAAAATGATATTACGAACTGAGCGAGAAATCGCAGTAGTATTTTTTAATGCAACAAGGTCATTATTAAGAGGATTAATCTTAAATGACATACTTACATCTTTAAAATTGCGACTAACTCGCTCTAAAGGCATGGAAAAATGTTGTATTAGAAATATAAGTTATTTATGTCACGTTTTTAACTAAAATTCATTCAAAGTTGTGGGTTCAGTAATGTAAATTTCTTCATTTTTTTCAAAAATTTCAGTATTTTGTTTTTTATCGCGTTTTTTTGGCGTCAAATCGTCATTTGCGATCTCACGAAGCATTTTTTGATGCTGATCATTAGCTAAATTGTCTAAAAAATCGTTATTTGGGGTCATTTTCCTCTTTTTCGTTTAAAATTTCTCTTTCTTTTGCAGTTTTCCAGAAATATTCGTCTTCACGACCCATTCCAAGTCGCTCAAATCCATTTTCAACACTATAATATTGAGTTGAAACCTTAAAATCAGGCATTTTGGGGTCAACAGGTGTCAGACTATTGTCAAAAATACGTATTCTATTGTTTGGATACAGTGCATACTGCCCATTTTCAAGTTCAATTAAATTTGATGACTTGTGTTCAGCTGGATTTTCACTAGTTGCATAGTCAACTACTTCAGGGTCTTGATGATAGTTATCTAAAGTGCATACATAGGTGCCCTTCTGAATACCAAAATCCCTTGTATACAGTTCATAGTCCATAGATCCTATAAATTGCTTTGTAACAGCAACAACCCCATAGTCCATACAGTTCCAGAACTGCAGGTTAGGAAGGTCCATATCGGGGTCTGGGACCTCCGGAGACGAGAGAAACGCGCTTATAGGTAGTTTGTCATACATTGCCGCATATTCGGGCAAATAGGTCTCAAAATAAAAAGCACGTCCAGGAATCGACTTTGCCGATACCCAAACGCCCTTTACAAATTCACCATGACCAGATTGGTGGTCAGTGAGGTATTCTTTTCTTACCCAAACCTCAACGGATGGTAGGTTACAAATTAATGCACTCATAGCAAGATTAATATATCTTTACTATCTATTTGCCTTGCCCCCTATATCTTTTTCTACGACCATTGCGAGAAGTTGCCGAGAGGAGCGTGTGTTTTCCGCTCCCTTGTCGAGACTTTTTGGGGCGACCCTTTACATAACTGCCGCCTTTCATCATTGCCATAACGAGTTTCCCCCTGCGAAATTAAAATGTACTAGATTACACGAGTCTTTTCGTGACCGACCCTGATACGAGGATCGCACCAGATATCAAAGCCTGCCTCTTTTGCATCAAGACAGAATGAGACATCCTCACCACACATATCCTGAACATTGCCAGATTCAAAGACTTGCATCTTCGGAGCAAACCAAGGATATTCGAGATTCTCGAAGACACCGTTCTTGATCATTACCCAACCAAAACCAGTATAGTCTACTGTAAATGGTTTCTTACGCTTTGACATCGTTTCAGTGGTTTCGTGATTCATCACTCCACCATTCTTACGGAAGTCATCTTCCTCTAACCAGTGTGCAACAGAGGTTGTGTGACCATCTTCAGTTGCATACCAACCTGCAACAACTTCCTTCTCTTCGCCTTCGGCGTTAACAGCAAGGTCACACAATTGCCAGAACTTATTGGTGTCAAAGACAATATCACTGTCAATCCACAGTTGATAATCATAGTTTAACTTACCATCCCACGGAACTTGCTTAGGTCCACGCAGAACATTTGCTCCTAGGCATTTGCAACGTGCAAAGTTTACCATGGAAGAATAATCTTGACTGATCTGAATACTCATGCCATTCTGAACCATGTCGAAACACAGTTGCACGAAATTCTTTAAAAATGTGAAAGAACAACCACGACCTGGGAGGCAGAATACAATTGCCTTACCACGCATTCTTTCTTTGATTGCATCAATGTCCCACTCTTCTTTCTTCTTAGTGGGCGCATTTGCTTTAACCGTAAATCCTTTAGCCATAGTTTGAATCAACCTTCAGATCAATTATATCGTAGTATGTATGTGTTGTCAATAAGAGTTTTCCTCAGTGTTATATGGAGATCTCTCAATCTCCTCATATGACAAATCCTCAAGAGTATAGTCAGTCTGCATTAGACCTACCATACCCTTGAGGGTGTTCCATGTTACACTGAATTCTTCCTCTTTTATATTCGCAAATATGCATTTATTCTTTGCATATATGTGAAAAATTTTTTCCTTTGGAGTCATTTTTTTCCTGGGGAATTTTTTTTATATATTTTGAAATAACAAACCGAATAATATATGTCTCTCGAATTGTCACCTCTGTAGGTTAGGGTAGTTAGCTATTTTTATATCACGCCCCCCGCACGATAACAACGAACAACGCGCAATAACTGCCCTAAAGTGTATAATAGCACGGAGACTAACTGATGTCAACCCCCGTGCTGCTAAGTATCACAAGTCTTCAAACATTTCATCCAGTTCGACAACATTAACTGCAGGATCATTGTACTTAACACCGTCACCCGTTGTAGCATCGTTAAGTGAACATGCTTCCAGGCAATCTACAAAGGTTTTGTAATCCTTTGACTCACGCGCTAAGTGATAAAGTCCCGCCTCATTACTGATCCACAGAGCAACATTCCAGGTCTCGTAATTTGTCCAACCGTTGTAGGTAGTGTCTGTGAGATCTGTCTGGAAAGTGCTGGTCATAGAGTTTTGAGTCATGCTTACACTATAGAGACACTTTAGAGGTGAGTAACATTAATACCCACGCACTTTACCACCGGACAGGCTTACTCAGGTCCTCTACATAACTGTCAATCACACGCTCTGATCCTTCCAATTTGAATAACTCCTCCCAGTTAATCTGATGAGGGTCGAAGTCTTCCATCACCTCAATATCCAGAGTGATTCTATAACGCTGCTTCTGTGCCTGACTGTAGATGACTGACATAAGTAAGGTCCTGGTGAGTGTTACTGAACTATTATAGACTAGGGGGGAGTTATTGTCAATCTGCCTGTCCGTATTTATAAGGGTCGCTGATCTTTTTTGAGTGTCAATCCCTGTAAAAACTTATAGTGGAGGGGTTGACATTTTTTCGGAGAGGTGATAGAATGCACGCTTAGATAACAACACCTGAGCACATTAAAATCACTCTAATATCTCCACAGATACTCTCAAGACCCTCCAGATACCCTACTAAGTAACTCTTACCATAAAAAACGAAAGTATATTTATAAAGGTATTTTTAATTGATTTTTTAATACTTTCTGTAGCGGTTGATACAAAATAAGGGGAATACTTGTCCCCTTATCTGTTCTATTCAGTTGTGTCCTTGTCTATCAGTAAAGTGCCTCGATTGCCTCCAGGATGAGAAGAATATCACTGCCATTCTCTGCGGAATCAAGTGCAGTGAAGAGATCAGACTTAGACATGAGTTTGTGTTAGTTAGTGGTGTGAGATTAAGCAGTTTTAAGTCTTACTCAGGACTATAGGACTACGATTCTTCAATTAACCTTTCGATTGTATTTTGTCTGTCTTCGATAATATCCATCATATTAGAATCAAGTATATCGATCATTAGATTAGCACCCAACAGGATGACAATGGCAGAAAGAAAAATACGCATGAAAGTAATAAGAAAGGACAGTGAGTTAGTGTTACTTAGTCTCCATTAGATTCTCTTCTGTGACTTCATCCACGCACTCTTGAATGACCTGATAGATGTAATCGATATTTCCTACATCATCAAAAATTCTTTCTACTAACTCAGGGGCAATGTCTACTTCATTATCATAATCAAACTCACCATTTTCATCCTTCATATGAATATCTTCCTTAGTATAAATCCATGCGGCAATGTTTGCATCTTCTCCCTGTTGTTCGATTAGTTTGTTGACTCGCTCTTGAAGTTGCTTGAGAGTGTAGTTCATGAGTTTGTGTTACTTAAGGGCAGAGAGGTTTGTGTTAGTTAAGGTGATCAAGCAAAGACATAACCCGACTTGAAGTCTTCTGTCTGATAGATGTTTTTTCCATTGATTGCACCAACAAACTTTCTTACATACCAGAGGAAGTTTTCTTGAAATACTCCTTCACCAGCAATGCAGAATTCATCACATAGTGCATTCAATCGTGACTTAGTTGTGTTAGACTTCCAACCTCCATCAAAGATAGTCATCGAAGTGTCATCAATCATTGCAATTTTGTTGCCGTGGAGATATACAGTAGACACCCCCATATTAGTGACAACTTGAGTATTTCCTGAACACCAATTCTTGTTACCTTTGATTGCTTCGATCATCTGGGTTTCGATTTTTCTCATGGTTGGTTTGATTGCTATACTAGAGGGACACTTTAGAGGTGAGTAACTTTAATTCTAATCAAATTAGAGGCCATTCATATACTCATGAAGTTCCTGATAGTATTGTTCTTCTGTCTCAAATGTGCGACCATAGATTACACACGGAAACTCTTTCTTTTGAAACATTGTTGATGCGACTTGCACATCTTGTTTGTCATAACCCATTTCGATTAGGTTGTTCACATAAGGATTATTTGTTGTCATTTTGTTAAAGTGAAGATTGCGTTGAGTTTTGCTTGAATAGAATTGTAGATTTCAATCTCGTTATCATCTTCGTCCAGATGATCTTGATACTCACTCAGAGCATAATCAATCATTTGCCATTCAGCATCAGTGAACAATTGTTTGTAGATCTGTGCCGACATTTTTTGAGATTCAGTGTTGTTCATACTATAGGGACACTTTAGTGGTGAGTAACTTTAATTCGCAGGAAAGTTCTTGCAGACTGCATCACATAGCATGCGAACTAAATCTTCTGCTTCATCAACATTCAGATCATGAATATACGCATACTCATCAACAATTGCATCAATGTCCTCCATAAGTTGTTCGCGTTGCATTAACATTTCCAACAGTGGATTAGGAGTGAAATT
>Ga0209645_1001362_pt1 | contig 12285 bp, 9 predicted proteins | sample ETNvirenome_6_30_FD_184070 | JGI IMG/M metagenome (GOLD analysis project Ga0209645, IMG submission 184070) | Marine viral communities from the Pacific Ocean - ETNP_6_30 (SPAdes) (version 2) | ecosystem: Environmental > Aquatic > Marine > Oceanic | place: Pacific Ocean | collected 2013-06-19
TAGGATCCAAAGAAAAACACTTACTAAATATTCCATCAAGGTAGTCCGTTTGTTTTGTCAACTACCAATTTTGAGTATGGTAGTGTTGATGCATGGTGCTTCAGAAAGTTTAGTCGAGCCTGATACCATCCTTCTCGCATCTGTCCTGAAGATTCGTGCATTGCAATGATAGGCACCACGTAGTTAAAGAAACCATCCAAATGTGCCTTGTAGGTTAAGTGGATGTCATAAAAATCCCAACCTGTCTTTAAGTATGCTGGTTCGTCCAATCCTACAGTTTTAATTGTTTTGTATGTTGCTGCCAAGAGTATACCATCCATCACTACTACCTGTCCAGGTTTTCCAAAGTAGTTTGGATACATATTTTCCTGAGAGTCGCCCTGAAAAACAAAGCCTCTTGCCGCTCCATGTTTACGCGCATTCCACCAACCACCGTCTTGGGGAACGTAACAACCGCCTGCTAAACCCAAGAAACCTACCTTAGGCTTTCTTGCCATCTCTAAATAATGAATGAGGTCCTCTGACTTAGAAAGGATCTCTAAATCATCGTGACATAAAACTATAATATCATTATCTTTTATATTTAAATTATTAAAGAAATTTATATTTTGTTTATGTCCTTCATAAATAGAAGATGAATCATAAGAAATATTAATTCTTATATTATTGTTACTATTACAATAACTTATTAATTTACTTAATGATTTAGGTTGTTTATTTTTTCTAGTACAAACAGAAAAATATATCATGAATAATAATAGTGAAGACCTGGATAAAATTGCTGAGGAATTTAAGAAATGCTCCCGCAGTTGCGAATATTTTACAAATAACTACATCAAAGTAGTTCACCCGATGAGAGGGATGGTTAACTTTAAGCTTTATCCGTTCCAATCCAGGATCTTAGATGAGTTTCAAGATTACAGACTTACAATCTTACGTAAGTTTAGACAGGCGGGATGTACCACACTGATGGCTGCGTATGCACTTCACTTTTGCATCTTTGGTACAAACAAGAGAGTTGCGATTTTATCCAAAGGAGATGCTGAGGCTAAGGAAGTTATCGCCAGAATTAAAATCATGTATGAAGAGTTACCTTTCTGGATGAAGCCTAAGACTACCAGAGATAACGATCACACACTTTCTTTTGAGAATGGATCATCCATCCAGTCTAAAGCTTCAGGCAAACAATCAGGTCGTTCTATCTCAGCTTCTTTACTCATCTTAGATGAAGCTGCGTTTATTGAACACATCGATACAATTTGGGCTGCTGTAGGTCCTACCACTTCTACTGGTGGTCGTGTAGTGTGTCTGTCTACGGTCAACGGTATTGGTAACTGGTTCCACAAGATGTATACTCAGGCGATGGAGGGGGATAATGGATTCCACCCAATTGATATTAAGTGGGATGAGCATCCAGAGTACAAAAGACATAAAGGCTTTGAATGGTTATACGAGCAGATGGAAGCCTGCAATCCTCCGATCATTGTTGATAAGTGGGAAGAGCAAACTAGACGTAAGCACAGTTACAAAGAGTGGTTGCAAGAATATGAGGCTAGTTTCCTAGGGACTGGCGAAACGTACATTGAGGGTGAGATTCTTCGAAACCTAAAGGAAAATTGCAGTCAAGAATATTGGATTAAGTACAACAACCGGATGCGTATATGGGAGGATCCCAAACCTAATCACGAGTATGTTCTAGCGGCAGACCCTTCGATTGGTCGTGAGCGAGATTACTCAGCCTTCCATATTATCGACATCTATAATGGTAAGCAGGTAGCCGAGTTCTACTCGAATCGAACCCCTATCAATGAATTTGCTAAAATCATAGCAGATGAGGGTAGGCTTTACAACACTGCCTTTGTCTGTCCTGAAAGAAATGGCATTGGTAATAACCTAATATACTTCCTCCAAGAGGAGTTGGAGTATGAAAATCTGGTCATGGATGACAATCGAGATATCGGAATTATGATCACCCAGAAAAATAAGGAGAATTTATTAGCCGATCTTGAGCACAATATCCGGTCAGGTAAAGTTTTAATTAACTCCGAGAGGCTCATCAACGAGCTACTTACCTTCATTATTGACTCCGAGACTGGGAAGATCAAGCCTGATACTAACTGTCACGATGACTTAATCATGTCATTTGCCACTGGGATTAAGATTTTTAATAACTTAAGAGGGAATGCGTTCATAGAAAAGTCGGAAGATAAAACTTATATCCCTCCTGACATCCAGAACGCTTATACATATAAGGTGAAGACATCTACGGATGCGCTTACACAAGAGAATATTAAATGGCTGATCGGAAAATAAGAGAAGGAGCAGAAGGGTTCACGCAATTTGCAGACCCACAACAACCTTACAATAAGCCCTACGGGCTAATCGGCAGATTCTTTAAAAAGTTCTTCGCTAGGGAGGTGGAAGATACTCAGGAGGATCAGTACATAGATCCTACGTCCAAAAGAGTGGTCACCACTCCCAAGCCGATGCAGGGGGATGCAGTTCAATCGAAGGAAACGATTAAGATTGCTTCGGAGTTTAACCACGAAAAAACGTTTTACCCCGTCCTGCCCCAGTTAGAGCACGATAGGAAGAGAAGATATAAAGAGTTTGAGGATATGGATGGATACCCTGAGATATCCTCGGCGTTCGATATTTACAGCGATGATTGCACACAGGAAAACATAGACGGCACTCCCTGGAAGATTGTGACTGATGACGAGATGGTCAAATCTGAGATTGCTAGCATGTTTGACCAAGTTAACTTGGATAGGTATCTTTGGGACATTTCGAGAAATGTTGTTAAGTATGGTGATATGTTCATTGAGACAATCATTGATCTTAACAACGCCAAAAGAGGTATTCAAAGAATTAAGATTCTAAACCCTAGCTACATCTTCCGAGTTGAGGATGAGTTTGGATATCTTAAGCAGTTCATCCAGGAAGTTCCGAAGAAAAATGATTGGACGACCTATGGCAGTATTGGACCGAGATTAGATGATACTCACATGATTAATCTGGATCCAGGTCAAATCGTCCACTTTAGATTACACACCTCTGACCCAACCCACTATCCTTATGGCAAGTCTATTGCCGCTGCCGCCAGAGTAACTTACAAGAGTCTGAAGATGATGGAAGATGCGATGCTCATCTACCGTCTTGTTCGCGCTCCTGAGCGTCGTATCTTCTACATTGATACTGGCTCGTTACCTGCTTCTAAAGCTGAGATGCACATCAAGAAGCAGATGGATAAGTTTAAGAAGCGCAAGAGTTACAACTCTCAAACGGGTAATATCGAAGAGAACTTTAATGCCTTGGCTGCTGACGAAGACTTCTACATTGCGGTCAATGGCAAGGGTTCTGGGACAAAGATAGAAACTCTTAAGGGTGCGGAAAACCTTGGAGAGGTTGATGATGTTAAGTACTTCAGAGACAAGTTGCTCGCTGCTCTTAAGATTCCTAAAGACTACATCGTAGAAAAGGATCAAGCGCCTGAAAGAAAAGCCAACCTCTCCCAGTTGGACGTTAAGTTTGCTCGTGTAATCTCTAGAATTCAAAAATCTCTTGAGATTGGTCTAGAGACCCTAGCCAAACGACACTTGATGCTGAGAGGATTCCCCAGCACCTTAGTTAATGATCTTAAGATCAAACTCCCCGCTCCTTCGGATATGGCTATCAAGAGGCAGCTTGATACTGATGAGCAAAAGACCAGGGTCGTCCAGGCAGTTAAAGGCTTGGGGATATTCCCAATGAAAAAGATCTACAAGGATTACTACCAGCTTGCGGATAATGAAATTGAAGAAATTGAAAATGGACTCCAGCAAGACATGGATAACCCGGTATTTGCCCAGGCTGCTATGGGCGCTCCTGGTGCTGTGCCACCTATGGGGGGAGAAATGCCCCCTGAGCAAGCAGCCCCGCCACCAGTTGCAGAGTCTAAACATTTGGACTTTGATTCAATGAAATCTTTGGCTTTAGAGGCTGGATGTGACGATGAACTACTGATTCTCTTGGAAGACTTTAAGACTGGTAATCATTTTAACAAACAAGACAGCCAAGAGTAGTCTAAATAATTTTGATGAAGCTTTTATATCATGTTAACGAATCTTATTGAAAATCGTGGGAAAGAGTTCAGTAACCTCATTAAAATCGGGGATTACTTAGCTAGAACTTTAAGAGAAAACGTCGAGATGTTCGGCGTTGAGAATGGCGTTGCTACTTATCTTACAGAGAGTGGCAATGTTATCAGTGGAGAGTACTCGTTCAAGCCTGCTTTAAAGCTTTCTAAGATTCAGGTCGAAGACGCCAGCGTTCTTGAGGATAAGAAGATTTACGAGTCTTCAGTAGATAAGAAGGTTTCAACCATGCTTTCTAACCTGCTGGAGGACGACTACCAAGAAGCCGAGGGCTCGTTCGAAGAGATTCTCTCCCTGTTCGAGGCCAAGTTATCCTACAACAGAATTAAAGAAAGACTTCAGGAGAAAGTTGAAAGATTTGGGGAGCAGTCCTCGATAGTTTCGACTAAAGAGTTCAAAAGACTTTTAGAGATGAAGGATCAGCTTGTTGAGTTCCTTAAGGAAAACAAGGATGTGGTTCAAAGCCAAGGACTCCAAAATGGCATGAAGCTTGCCACTTTAGTTTCGACCTCGTTCGACCTTCCCAAGAGAAGCATTGAACAGCTTCAAGAGGATAAGGCTTTTGTGGTTACTACAAAAGGTAAGGTGGATCTCTACGAATACCTGTGCAGAAAGGAATTGATTCAGAAGGAGATGTTAGAAGCAAAGCAGGGCTTCGATAAGATTTGGGTGGATAACAACCAGATTCACGAGCTTGCGTCGTTGGTGTTTGAGAGCGATGAGGAGTCGGTTCGTCATCAGGTCGCTCAGACCATCACAGAAATCCCTTACTTCGCCTTAGCTACTAAGAAGCAGATTACTGAAATCTTTAAGAATGCTTTAGCTCTTAATGAGACTCAAGTTAAGAAGCGTGAACTCAACAACTTTGCTAGCGAAGTCTACCAAATGAAGAATCCTGTCAAGAAGTTTGTGATTGACACTTTGAATGAGAAATACGGGATTGATATTAAGACGCTGACTGAAGTTCCTACTTTCAGAACTTTAGCCCTGACTGAATCACAAATCCTTTTAAACATGGCATCTAAGATGCCAGAGGGTTCGTTATTAGAAAAAACATTGAACGATCTCGCTTCCGTCCTCCCAGGTAAGGATGGATCTGAAACAATTGATTTAGCTGACTTTATCAACGAATTGTTTAATGAGGCTGGCTGCTTAGAATCTTTAAATGAAACTAGCCTCATGGATTACATGGACTTTAGCCGTGTTGCTGAGGACTTAGGCAAGATTGGGCAAGTGTTAAAAATGTTGTCTCCTAAGCTCGCTGATTTAGCTGAGGAAGGCTTAGATGATGATCAAGTTGAAGACTCTGAGCAAGAGGCTGATCTTGGTTCTGAAGACCCTATGGACAGCGATTCAGAAGCTCCTCCCGCTGAGGACGCCGACGCTGCTGCTGAAGAGGTTAAGGCTGAAGAAGAGGCTGCTGCCGAAGAAGGTGAAGAAGAAGAGCCAGAGGAATCCCAGGAGCCAGAGGGCGATATCGACAAGGGTACAGAATCCGAAACTGAAGAAGAGGTCCTAGATGCTCTGAACCAGCTTGAAGATCTTTTGTCTGGAATCATGAAAGATGATGATGATGATGACGATTCTGACGACATGGATTCAGACCCAGAAAAATACAAAAGTTAAGGATATAGTTAATGGGAGTTACTAATAGGTATCCATTAGCACTCAATTATGATTCACTCGGCAATGTCTCGGGCATGGCTGAGTTCGATCCGCTTACCACGGATTTAGCTGACGTTTGTAGTGCAACCCCTCAAACCGGGCAAGTGTTAGCTTATTCTGGCACTGTTTGGTGTCCCTCCTTTGTATCCATTCCTGGTGGTGGAGGTGGGGGAGGCTATTCACCTCCAACAACTAATACTATTGGACAGATAATAACATCCGATGGTTCCAACTTTGATGAAGTAACTACTTCGGCTCTGCTCTTCAGTCATGGTATTGCTGATAATCCTGCTAAGATAAAGGCATCGTATGAAGGTAATAATGATACTAATGCTTTCACAGATGCCCAGGTATCTAAACTAAATGGTATAACTACAGGTATTTCAAATGGAAATTATTTAGTAGCCAACGCAAACGTAGCTGATGATGACTTTCTTAGGGTCGATGGAACATCAATAGAAGGCTTGACAGCAGCCGAAACTCGAACAGCATTAAATGTAGAGGATGGTGCTACGGCAGACCAAACAGCCGGTGAAATAAAAACTCGCTTACAAAGTAACAAATTAACAGCTTCTGAGATAGCTGATGACGCTATTGGAACGAACCAAATCGATGACGATGCTGTTACTTTTGCCAAAGTTCAACACATAGCGACTGATACGATACTTGGTAGAGATACCGCAAGCGATGGCATTGTAGAAGTATTGAGCCCAGCAACGGTTAGAACACTATTAAATGTAGAAAATGGTGCTGATGTTACGGATGCAAGTAATGTAGCCTTAGCAGGCGCTTTAATGGATGGTGAAATATCAAATCTTAGTTTTGTAAAAACCTTAACAGCAGGTATTTCAGATGGGAATGTCTTAACAGCCAACAATGCGGTAGCAGACAACGATTTTCTTAAAGTCGATGGAACATCAATAGAGGGTAGAACCGCAGCCGAAGTTCGGGGTGACTTAAATGTAGAAAATGGTGCTGATGTCACAGACGCGACTAATGTACTAGCAGCGGGAGCCATGATGGACTCGTCGTCCACTCAGAACTCCAGAACCTTCCTAGGGACTGACGCTAATCTTGGTGACTTAACAAATGTAAATGTCGGTTCTCCGTCTTTTGGAGAGGCTCTCGTATACAGGGCTGGTGGTAATTGGGAGGCAGGGACTCTCTCAATGTTTGTTGGAGATCAAACCGTCACGCAAAATCTTCTAGGCAACTTTGTAGTTAGCAATGTGCTTTCGACCCCTCCGGGAACCACTGGCAAAGGAGATACTGTCCTTAATAAACTAGTTGCATTCTCTGGAACGGATGCATCAGCTACGCAGTATGTGGGTAGTGAGTTTGGTATTAATTGGCTACAGCAACCAGATCAAGCTTTTACAGCGGGCGATAACTTTGTTTACTTCTCCGCTGATTTAAATGATGGTGGAACATCTGGCCCTGCGGTTACCTCCCTAAACAGTAATGTTAAAAGCTTTATCCAGAATGGGAGTGGAACTAGCATCGGGGTTCCCCAAGTCCTTCATAGGGAAATTGGAGCACCTGTAGCGTCTTCCAACTCCACCAGTCTTGCAGAACTTGTGTCCTTTACTCTCGGTGAGAATTATCTAGCATTGGGTGACATTGATATCGTAGTTAGAGGTCGTCAACTTGCACAGGGTTCAAACCTTAGATGGAATTTTAAAATAGGTGGAACCAATGTGCTTAATTCTGCAATATCTCAAGGTACCTTCTCAGACTTTACGACTTATACTATGCACATTCAGATATCTAAAACAGCTACCGATAAGCAGTTAGTAACTGCTAACTTTAGACAATCAACAGGCACAGGGTCATCGGCTGGACGAGGTAGTTGGGCAGGAATCCACCGAGATGGACAAATTACAAATGATAGTGTTACTGCTGATGAGAGCACTTCATTAGCCTTATCTCTTGAGGCTCAACAATCTGATGCGGCGCAAACAGTTACCGTGGATCATTTTAGAGTTACACTAATGCCTGATCCGGTCTAACCTAAAAGCATATCACCACGCTTAAGTGAGTTAAACAGGCGAGTGTAGAAAAGTTCACGAAGAGAATCCACCTCCCTTATTAAGCTTGTTAGATTCCTTACGGTCATTTCGTTAATTTTTCCGTTAGTCTTGATATCCTTCAAAGTATCTATACAGGCATCAAGAGTGTTCATTTGATCTTTAGTAATTTTATTGACACTATCAATTTGTGCCTCTTTTGTGATAATATTAGAATCGGACATTGTGAACCTCAAACTTTAACTTTTTATAGTGATGCACTCTTTGTCTTGAGTGGCCCTCCAAGTAAGGAATGCGATCAAAGAAGTCATAAAAATACATTGTGTCCTTACCTTTAGCTTTACGTATACCCCGACCTAGACCTTGTAAGGTCGGAACCTCACCAGACAAACCTCTGGCATTAATCATGTGTGTGATTTCATCAATGCTAATACCTGTTTGCATGACGTTAGTGCCTATGATTGTAGCCGGTTTACTGTCTTTAACAAATTTGTTGATGATATCGTATCTACTGTCAATATCGTCTTTACCCTCAATAGTATAGCAATTTTTTATTCGAGACTGCAAATTCTCTATGTGCTTTAGATTCTTTACTAGTATGAGAATCTTTGCATTCGGGTTAGATTGATACACTTTAGATACAATTGTTTTAATCTTATCATTACGCCTATCACAATTTACAACATAATCTTCGTATATCTCAAGATAGGATAAGTCCTCTGGAACCGAGGAGACTGGAGTGTTATCAACAATTTGAATAATGGGTTTAGCAAGGGCTCCATCCTTAATCAGGTCTTCGGCTGTCCGTGTTGTATAGACAGGCCCGAAGGCTCCCTCTAGGACCATCCTAGCGTTGATATCTTTCGAGGTCTCCCTGGGTGGGGTAGCTGTAAATGCGAGCCTGTAGGAGGCATTAGGGAAGCTCTCAACGGCTGCTATGGTGGTCTCCCCCTTGCAGAATTGATGAGCTTCATCGACCATTAACACCTGTGTTTGTTGCAGGTGAGTATCGATGATTTTCTCGATGCTTTGAACTGTTGAGAGCATGACCTTCCCATGAACATATCCCTCCCCAGAGTTATAACCTAAATCTCGAATGCCGCACTTTTTGAAGAATTCATAAGTCTGATTAAGAATGCCCTTTTCTCTAAAAAGTACTACGACCGTGGGATCGTCTTCATGTTGCAATGAAGCTACGCAACCAGCCATGATAAGGGTTTTGCCAGAGCCAGTTGGGCTATCTACGATAGCTCTGCGTTTTTTAAGGCACTGGTATATGGCTTTCTCCTGATACTCCCGGTATTCAAAGTTGCCAACCTTAGGAATAAAAGGCGTTACTTCATCAGGCTTACCTTCCCATTCTATATCAGTAGCACCAATCTTATTAAGATCTTGTACGATCCGATTTAATAAGCCTGTTCTAAATTTGCCTTTAGATCCAAAATATCTCTTTTTACCGTCCCAACGCCTACTTCGATACGCGGGGGAATATTGATATCCTGGAACTGAAAAAGAATACTTATCTCTTAGGGCTTTTAAAATTTCAGGATTATCTGTCTCAAGGTTACTTGTTAAGTTACCTACGATTATCTTCATATACTATAATAGTTTATTAGGAAATAGAAGGTAATTTATGAGTGAAGTTAAAAAGATAAGAGCCGACATCAGCGGCGAAAGAGATAAGGCATTAGAGGATCTTTTTGGTAAAATAAAAGATACTTCCATGACGGTGACGGATCTACCCTCGTTGGGTAAGTTCTATTCGAACTTCGATGGTGTTAAGATATCACCGTTAAAGTTTTTAGATGAGCAATTAATCTTAACTGGTAAGGATATTCAGAAGGACGTAGTCACAGAGCTTCTTGAGAGGACCCTTGAAGGTATTGATGTTGATGAAATCCTTCTCATGGACAAGAATTACCTTTTGATGAAGCTTAGAGAGGTCTCTTATGGAGATGACTATGAGTTCGGCATTGTATGCAAAAACTGTCACTACGAGTCCAAAACCAAGATTCAGTTATCGAAGCAACTTAATAAGTCATTCATCCCAGATGACTACGAGGATCCTCGTACAATCAAACTTCCTAAATTAGGTGTTGATGTTCAGGTTCGACTCCCCAGAAATAAGGAAGAACAATACCTTAAAGATACCGAGACTATTTACAACAATCTCTACAGGTTTGTAGTGACTCTTAACGGGAATACAGACCCAGTTTTCATATCAAAAGCCATAGGCATGATGGAAATTGCAGATGTTAAGAAAATTTACAATGAGGTCACCAACACTGAATTTGGCATCGACCCCAGGTTCGTATTTAAGTGCGGGAAATGTGGGCATAAGGAAACGCTCGCAGTACCGATAGATCCTGGTTTTTTTTCAGTGAGCTAACAGAAACTTTAACATCTGAGGATCTCCTGCAACAAGCCTACATATTAGTAAGCAAGATTGGCTTTTCTTACTCTGATATCAAAACAATGACAAAAAAAGAAAGAGTGACTTTCTTGAGGTTTTATTCAGAGGAGATGGCAAAAATGGAGAAACGCTATGAAAATTAACGGAAATCAAGTCACAACACGACATGAAAGGCCCACTGTCTTAGGTCCAACTGCCCTTCTACTCTACTTCATAAATGACGGCCAGTACACCGATCCTTATGAAATCAGTGGTGTCTCCATTTTCGCAGCATCAGACAATCAGTTCCCAAGCTCTGTAATCTCCTCAGATGGTGAAATCATCCCAGAGGTTAGCTCTAGTGTATTAATGCACTTCTCCAACAGCGCGACCCAGACCACCGACGCCGCCTTTGAGGCATCGAACTACAACGCTAACTCAGATTCGTCTGGTATTTACAAGCTGGATACTGGGAAATTTGCTTGTGTTCTGAATCAAGCTTCTGTCACCCCTAGTGGAGAGTTCAACCTTTCAGGCAATACCGTCATAGCAAACAGGGTCTCCAGCACAGGCGACTACATCGATGTCTGGACAGTTAAGAGGGTTGCTGGGTCTGATCTTGATACAATTATAAATGAGTTTACCCTTACAGAAGATAGATTCTTTGGAGTCACAGAGCCTCTGTTATTCCGTGTGGCTACGAGACTTGAAAATAATCATATAGTGTTAGGTTCCAAAGTTGATCTCAAGTTCACGAATGAGTTTACCTTAGAGAACGCCAACATTGATCGAAGCATCACAAACTTGTTCAAGCAGTCCTTAGTTACGGACCCCATGATTGAGATTATTAAAAAGAATCAGGACAGGAACTTAGCGGCTCGGGTCGAGGTTTCAGGATACACAGATACCTCTGGCTACATGGATACAACGTCGGAGGATACCGTGGTGTTCACCTTTGACACCGAGGCTTTGAAGACCCACCCCAAGCTTCTTGACGGTAGCCTTGGATCCATGACAGGAACCTACGCTGTCAGATTAAAGTTTAACGCCTTGAATCAGACCATCGTCTCAAACGACATGGCCTTTATCATACGTTAACCAGTCCAGGGTTAGAGGGGTCATTCGAACGGTATTAGAAGCAATCTCTAAGAGTTCGTCTGGCCCCTCGTTGACTAGAATTTCGTTCCAGTCTTTTGAGCCTACAGGAGGGATGACTGTGAGAATGTCCTCCCTTCCAATCCATTGCGCTAGCTTGAGGAACTTGTATCGGCCCTCCATGCCCGCGTCATCGCTATCAAAAGCGCACACAATTGGACCTTGATACTGGCTTAGTTGTACCATCTGTTCACGACTCGTGAAGCAGCTTAGAGTTGTTGTTGCGTTTAGCCCTACTGCTTGAAGACTTAAGCAGTCAAAGACGCCTTCTGTAACGTATAGAGGATCATAGGAGGTATAGTCGAACGGGTATAGAACCTGAGAGCTTTTGAGGTCTTTGCAGTTGAGATACTTTGGCATTTCTCCATTCAAGGCACGCCCTTGAAAGTAGAACAGCTTGTTGCGAGTGTTGATGAATGGGATGATTAGACGGCCCTTATACTTACCACCTTTCGCCATCATAAACCGGAACCCTTGTAGCATCCTGCTCTCGATGAAAGGATGCGTCTCAATTTCCTCAAAGTGCTCTGCCTCGTCTAGACTGGTCTTGATCTTGTGAGGATCAATAGCATCGACTGGCTTGCGGTAGTTAGAATCTCTACCAGCTAAAAAGTCCTCAAAGACAAACTTCTCATACGCTTCTTGGAAGGAGCACTTCTCAATCAAGGCGTAGAGCTTTACGAAGTTGCCCGTCTCTCCGCTCTTAAAGCACCTCCAGAGCCCGGTCTCCAGGTTGATGGACATGTGACGCTTATAATCATTGTCAACAAACAATGAAGGAACTACTAGTTCAACATCGTCACTCGCCAGTCTATAATTAGACTGGAACTTACTCAAACAGTACTTTCTAATGAAGGATGTATCCGCCATGTTTATAAATAATATTAGTGCCTCTCGCAGTGACATCATA
>Ga0209645_1001363_pt1 | contig 12282 bp, 13 predicted proteins | sample ETNvirenome_6_30_FD_184070 | JGI IMG/M metagenome (GOLD analysis project Ga0209645, IMG submission 184070) | Marine viral communities from the Pacific Ocean - ETNP_6_30 (SPAdes) (version 2) | ecosystem: Environmental > Aquatic > Marine > Oceanic | place: Pacific Ocean | collected 2013-06-19
AGATGTGTCATTTTTCAATCGCACTGGAAACCATTTATTAATGTCTGGGTCATTATTACCTATGGTTGAAGGGTCATATGTAGGAGCATAATCATATCTAATATAATTTAACACAGGCCCATTCATGTCCACTAACTGACTTGGAGGAGAACCCGTTCCTGAACTACTTTTTAAACAATTTAAACCAATTCTAGTTGTCTCATTCCCAGACCTTGTAAACTCGCATATCCACCCTACCCACAAAGTATCGTTTCCTTTAACTAATGAGTGTGGATATGTCCATATACTCATTTGGTCATTGTGAGATGTGCTTAAACCATCTGAAGGATTAGTGCTATTTGAATGATACCAATGTCCTACTTCAATAGAGCTTAAACTCAAAGTAGTTTTAAATCCTTGCCAAGGAGTTCTATCTGTGAAGGTAAGTGTCCCAGAGGTTCCAGAGGGATATAATGCATTTTGAAGTAATCCTAAGCCAGTTGCTGTTTGAGGTGGAGTTCCTGTACTTGTATGAGTTGTAGCACTTGCTGATTGTGCTATCCAAACATAGTATGTAGAACTAGAGCCACTTTCAATTATGTCTGTCATTTCTCCTGTATAGCTACCGGCTTTGGATATACCATAGGTCTTAGCTACTGAATGAGTAGTAGACGATACATCAACCCAGACTATGGTATTATTATCATCTACTATCATTAAATAATTATTATGGTCTAGAGCCATTGCCTTGGTCTTAGTAAACAATAGATTTGAAATGTAAATCTTATAATCACTGGTAGATTTGTCAATGTAATATAGATATTGACTGTCAAAGGCTATTCCGTAGATGTAATTGCCATATTCTACAGTTTTATGAAACGATGGAAACGTAGTTGGGGAATGCAATTCAGCATCTTCTAATACCAGACTTGTTGAAGCTGCGGTTCCAAATTGCCCTTTATTTTGAAATCCGCACCAAAGAGGTTTATTGGCTGAGGCATTTCCCATTCCAATATGAACTTCCTTATTATTCTTTACCATACTAGGAGTTCCAGTAAGAGATTCTGATGAACTACTTACTTCTGCATAATATCTAGGCGCACCATCCTCATTATAGACCTTATCTACCTTCTTTATCTTAGAATCACTTTCATCTGCATAGACCAAGTGCCTCGTGCCATTATTATTAATTAAAGCCTGGGATGAGAAATTTATGTCTTGGTCTCCTCCAACATAATGATATACATCTGTATCATTTGATAAGGTTCCATCTCCTCTCCAAAAAATAACTCCCGTGAGTCTATTTTGCGTAGTACTATAATCACTATAGGTTATTTTTTGAACAAACCCATTGCTATCAATAAATACTATATCACCTGCCGGCTGAGCAAATCCTGAAAATGTTTTTAATGAAAAATCTTTAATATTAACAACATTTGAAGAAGAAAGATCCTTAAGCCTTATATAAGCATCACTGCTACCTTTGGTAAATATAAATTGATAGTCTGCATAACTGGTAGTAAGATTGCCTGTTGTAGATGCATATGACCCGTTATACAATTCTACTTTTTTACCAGTTGTTGTTCCACCTGTAATCTTTGCTTTAAATGTTAATTTATATTCAGTATTTTCAGTTAAATCGGTTGTCAATCCCTTAAGGTCAACTAAATAATTATTCGCACCCAAAGCATTGTCTACATAAGTTATTTGAATAGAGCCACTTGAAACTGCAACTGAATTACTACCATATGCAGTCCAATTACTTGCATTAACAATATCATCTACTAACTCACTTCCCAGTGTTTCAATATTATCTAATGTTATTAGAGTGCTTCCATTCGCATGATCGCCATTTGCTTTTGAAGTGTAAATGTCACCACTATCTCTTAAAAACATTCTAAGGTCATGTGGAACACCTTTCAATACGCCATCTTTAGCCATAGAGTCAATATTTTGACTGTAACTAGCTGATTCGTCAGGAGTATCTGTCTCAACTGGGGTAGTAACAGTTCCTACATTAAACTTTTTTATTTCATGTAGTCGTTTAGGCACGTATTATTTTTCCTCCATAGGTAGTTATTCCGTCATTAATATCCATTACCATTAGGTTAAAATTCCCATTGTCAAATATATCTACCAATCCCACATTGTGAGTCCAATTGGTAGGCCTTCCTTTTAAGTAATCTTTACTCATATCGGTTAAACATCCCATTGAATACGCCATGTGTGGGCCGGAGATGTGGGTAATGACGGCTTTTTGACAATCATGGGTGTGTCCGTATATAATGTTGCATCCCATTTGCAATGCGTGAGTTCTTGCATGGGCAATTCCCATGTAGTGTCCTCCGTGGTAAGCGTATAACTTGCTTCCGAACACTTTAAAGACTTCACCATAGTCGTGCCATTCATATCCTCTTTCGTCAAATTTGAAGGCTTTTCTGGAACCGTAATGTTCAAGGTAGGGGTTTTCTTCAACAAAGTGGTCGAACCATTTTTCGTGGTTTCCTTGAGCGAATTGTTTTTTATTGCAACCAATTTCTTTAAGAACCTTGTCAATCCTATCGAGTCCATCATTACCTTGCTTGATTTCTTCATCAATGAACGGAAGTTGATACTCCAATGGTGGACGTTTTCTTTTACTCCATTGCCAATGAGAAACGGATTCACCATCAATAGTGTCTCCCAATAATAAAAAAGCAGTTGGTTTGATTTCCTTTAGAACATTTAATGCACATTTAAACGCCTTTTCGTCGTGATTCGGAAAGTGGATGTCTGGAAACACTACCACTCTTTCTTTTATTTTCATTTATAACCTTTATTGACACTTCCTTACCTCAATCCATCAATTCAAAATGTACTAAATCGTCAAACTTGTTATCTTTTGTAGTTCGTTTCCCCTTAAACAGTGAACTAGCATTCCAATCTCCACCCCAACGTATCTTAACGCCCATTTTTGCTGCCGTAGCAAGGACAAAACCTCCTAAGTAATGGAAGTCATCCCTAGCATCCCAATCTATCGGATATGGCGAAATATCAACGGCTTTTCCTTGAACGTGTTTCCCGAATTTGGTCTTGCTTAATCCCTTAGCAACTAATTCGTCTTGTCTTTCTTGACTTCTCAATCCTTCTATGACTGTAATGTCAAAATACTTAACGACTTCATTTAGGACGTTGACAAGTCTAGCATCAACGCCCTTTAATCGTTCTTTACTCCGCTTGCCAAATTTTGGCATTATAATCCAATCTTTTTGAGCAATACACCTTTAATCACTTTCCAAAGTGCTTCAAGTATCTTTGCTTCAGTTTTTTCTGAAATAATTGGTATATCTACTGCTTTATTTATTTCAGCAATTACTTCTTTCCCATTTTCATCTGACAACAAGTCATCTGCTATTAACTTTGCTAACATTATATTATCCTCATTATTACATTTACGATTATAGGTATACTTATAACGGCTACTGCACCCACTGTTTGCAACTTGGTTATTGCAGTATCGTGATCTGCTACCTTTCCATTAAGTTTTTCTACGTGTTTTTCTACACGATAAAGCATATTAAATATGGTCTTTTGTCTTTCATCAAACTTGACCATCATTGCAAATAAATCATCGTTATGTGGCATTAGTGTTTTCCATTAATTCTTGAGAGAGAACCTTCAATTCTAGACACTTGATTGTCCAAGTCATTTATTTCCTTGGTCATCGCATCGAACTTTCTATCAAGCTTGTCATCGGATTGATTCCATCTATTAATAAGTTTAATTATCATCCCTTCCATATTTTCCAATGTCTCAGATTGACCTCTGTTTTCTAATTTTAGTTTCTCTAATGCCTCTTGTTGAACTTCACTTTTTTTTGATAAAGATATAACAAGATAGACAAACATAACGCCTACTACCCCTATCATTCCCGCTTCGCCATATACTGCCATAAAATCCATATTATTTCCGCTTTTTCTTACCCCAACTAAATGGGTTTAGGTTTAACTCTTTTTCGTAAAATTTCACTTTAGCTGCTAACTCTTCTCGTTCAATTCTTTCTTCAACGATGTGTTTGCTAAGTAAGTTTTCAATTTGTTCATCCGCAGTTGCCACTTTATTTTCCAACGCTTGAATTCTATTTTCGATTTGAAAGTAGTAGTAAATAAGACCAGCCAACAATACACATCCCTGAGCGAGCCACTTAAGATTAATGCTAACAATGGCATTATCATCAAGAATGGCAGTGCGATAGCTTCTAGCGGTATCTGGCTTCCCACTCATTTCACCGTTATATCTTCAAATTGATGATGTAACCAGCACCAATTAGATTGGTTATAAACTTTTCCATGATAATAATGAAGAACAGAATCAGCCCCCATTAACTCGATAAAAACCGTATTTGAAACAGTATCCTGCGGAGTAAGTACAACACCTCCTACGCTCCATCCATGACTGCATCCCAATAAACTGGTAAGCAACATCAATCCCATAACTCGTACTGCTATTCTCATCACTCATCTTCTTTCCACTTGGATGATCCTGCAATGTACTCTTTGACTTCTTCATTCGTATAAACTGAAAATCCACTTAACGCCTCTACTGCCTTTAGTTCTGCTAATGTACCATCTGACTTAATACATAATTCACTTCCATCTACTGACACTCTTGGTGCAAAGTACAATGGATGCCTTTCCAACATATCTGATATTTTTGCTGAATGATCTGTAGTCTCATCAATTTCTGATGTCATATATTTATACTCAACCTCTTCTGTTGGTGTGCCATTTTCCATGCAATGCTCATCAATTTTTCCAAGTAGTTCTGCTTTAGTATCTGAAGAACTGTAGTCAATAGAATGAGTATCCATAAAACTTTTGATTTCTGCTTTGGTATTATCATTAGTAGGTAGAGTCACATAGACATCTTTTTTACCTGTTTTCTCTACTTCTTTATAGGTAAAGGTTTGCCAGTCATACCTGGTTGTGATCTGTTTTGCCTTTGCACTATCTGTGTTAGGCATAATGATATAGTGTGTGTATTGTCCTTCCATAATTAGTTCCTATTGATGGGCTGATTTGCCATTGTTGTAATTCTTGGTTACTTCCGATGATGAGAGTGCTTTATGATATATTCTAAATTCGTCAATAGAACCATCTACATTAAAACTTGTTAAATCTGAACCATCATCTGTTCTTACTCCTATGTAGAATGTTCCACCAGTAAAGTTAATATCCTGTGTCCAACTCGTATTTGTTTTTACAACCGATGTATCGATGTATATCTTCATCGTATTTGATTCTTTAGTTACTACATAATGATGCCAATCTAAATCTCTTGTATTACTTATTTGAGTTGATTGATCAGAACCTCCAACATTTGCATAAAAATCTATGTTTGAATAATTTGAAAGATGAAAACGATTGTTTGCATCCTTGAAATAGTTAAAGAAACCCCTTGTAGTGCTTGTTTCATTGAACTTCGCCCAGAACTCAAAAGTAAAATCCTTTGTACCAAGATGGAACAATTCTGAATCATCAAGTTTTATAACCTCGCCACCACCATACATTCTTAAACCATTGTTGCTGGTTAAGGTTGTATCTGTTAACAAGAATCCTTGAGAATCTCTGTCTGATGTATTTCCTTCTGGGATGACTATGCTTACTGGTGAGCCAGATGCAGTACCATCGTTATAGCCTACTAAACTCGCACCAGATACAGTACCATCATTATTGTTAGATGTTTGGTCTTGTATCGTAGATGTGGTGTCACTTGAATCAGCACCCATTAAGTAACTCGCTACACAATTACTGAACTGTGAATGTCCGCTTATTGATGAGCGTTTACCTATGGCATATAATTCAGATATTTCAGATGCAGTTAGAACAACATTAAAAAGATTGCTTCCAGCAATTTGACCATTAAAATAATGACTCGGAGAGGCATCTCCATGTCTACCTATTGATATAACATTAATTCCAGTTGGAAATGGAGTCCCACCAACACTATCGGTTTGTGTACCTACCAAACTTCCATCTACATATATTTTTCTATCATCGCCACCACCATAAGTGATGACACAATGATGCCAATTATTATCTGCATATCCACTTCCTACCAATGATGCACCAGAAGTTCCACTTGCAGTTCTATGCCAAGCCTTTATTGAGCCACTTTCAAGACCAATTGCTAACCAATCATTAGCACTTGAACTATAGTAAACTCCAAAAATCGCCATTGCCGAACTACTACTTGATTTAAACCAAGAAGATATTGATACACCAAAATCACTTGGCATATTTGTTACAGATGTATCTGCTATATAATCATCGACACCATCAAAACTTGCTACTCCAGTATTCGCTCTATCTGTCCAAGTAGTGATATTATCATTACGCCAGTATCCTTGTAGGTCATCTGAATTATCGTAGTTGCCAGAATCAGATGTTGGTAGTAAAGGTACGCCAGAGTTGTATAGTTGAGTCACAGCATCAGCATCAAGATTTGTATCCCAATATGCAACTTCGTTCATTATTCCATCAAACTTGTAAGAAGTGCTTGACGAAATACCGTAATATTGCCCAAGAACAATATTAGTCGATGCAACCGCATCTTGGCTGTATGAGCCACTTCCTGCTGAAGAACCATTAATATAAAAATAAGCAGTTGAACCATCATAAGAAACAACTACATGATTCCATTTTTTTAAAGTTACAGTACCAGTTGACGAAACTGTAGGGCTTCCACTATCAGAAGAAAGTTTTATTGTGTTTCCACTTCCAAAACTGAAAGAAGTACCTGTACTTCCAGTAGCACCGCCCCAAATACCATCCCAATCTGTTACTGAATTTGGATAAACCCAAGCTTGAACTGTTGCCTTTGAGTTCCATGTCTGTAAACTTGGGCTACTTGGAATTTCAACACCATCATTAACATTATCAAATATCATCGGAGTGTTTGAGCGTACCAAACTTGCTTGGTAGCCATATTCTTCACCACTTATCCAAGTTGCACCAGTAATAGTTCCATGATTCTGGTTGCCACTACCATCGTATACATAACTGCCAGAACCTTCTTGCATTGGTAGGTCTAACTTTAGATTAGATGCAGATACTCCAGTGGGTAATACTGTTTCTGGTTTAGTGTATAGTTCTTGTACTTGGGCTTGGGTTAATGCAGTATTAAATACCTTTACAGATGACAACTTACCATCCATTTCTTGCGAACCAGTTACCCAAGCACCAACTCTTGCACTTGTTCCATTTTTGATTACACTTGCTGTACTTGCTCCACCATCATTATAAGATTGTGCAACATAATAACCATTTACATATAATTTTATTTCACCATCACCACTCTTATCCCAAGTAGCACATAAATGATACCATTCGCCACTATTTAGAGCATCTGTTGCAACTTTTCTATTTCTTGTGCTATCTGTTTCTCTATAAGATGCAGTAAGTTTACCAGAATTATATCCCATAAATAATTCTGAATCTGTTGTAATTATTACATCACTTCCAGTATCATCATGCAATGCCCAGGCACTCATTGTAAAAGCAGATTCACCATTCATAAAATCTGGTTTTGATAAGGTTACATAATCAGTACTACCATCAAATGACAATGCCCTTCCAGAGTACACCTCGCCAAAGTTTAATGGGTCTACTACGCCATGTGGTGAATGTGTGTATCCTGTAGTGGTAGTTGCACCATATACAGAGCCAGTATTAGAACCTTTTGAATCTGGTACTTGTACTGCTTTTACCGAAACATTATCTAAAGATAGAGATGTTGATGTGGATGCTTGACCACGAAATGCAATTAAATTTCCTCCTGTATGAAGAGTCATTACTTCAGTGTAGGTTCCATTTGCAGTACGAAGTGTACCGTGTGTACCAGCAGTACCAATCGAATTACCACCTTCGCTATCTAAATATATTCCACCACTTGTACGATTCGATATTGTATATGTGACTTCATAAGTCTGACCACCAGTATAACCAGTTTGATATAATGCACTTGTGCTTGATGTTGTGCAATTTGCAGTACCTCCACTAATAGCCCACCCACTTTCTTTTGACCAATTAGAATCAGCATCAAATCCACCATTTGTTACTAACTCACTACCAAGACTTGTACTACCCAAGTCATACCAAGATACCAGACCTTGCCTTGTGTCATCCTTGCCTAATTTTTGTAAACTTATATCATCAGCAAAAGCCTCGCCATCTTGATCTAAACGAATTTGTATACGAGCCAATGTTGTTGTTGCTGTAAATATTGATGTTAATTCTACCCAAGTATCTTTAGTAGTTGTAATTGCTGAATCTCCAGATAAGTCTGAACCTATACCAGCAGTACTATTAGCCCACAAACGAACATTTGAAACAGCCGAACTACTGGCAATATATACCCATGCTTTTGCTTGATATGTTTCTCCAGATACAACAGTTACATCTTGGTACGCCATACCATTTCCACCTGTATGGGTAATTGATAATGATGAACTACCTCCATTCTTTATTGTAGTTTCTTTATCTAAAGTTGCTTGAGTTGCTGACCAATTACTTGGTGGATCACCTGACTCCATATCTCCATTAGTCACTAAATCACTACCAAGATCAGTTCTTAAGCCAGAGTATTTCTCTGTAAACATCAACTCTTGTACTTGAGATTGGGTTAATTCTCTTGAGTGAATAGCGGCATTTGCAATAGAAAACTCACCATAAGTTGAGCCATTATCTCTACCAATCTCAAGGTTTTCAGAAAGATTTTCCATAGCAGTATAACTTCCTGCTCCAAAGTTTGTATCATCAACTTGTGATCCATTTAGGTATATTTTAAATCCACTATTTGCACCATTCCCAGAATAAGTACCAACTAAATGTATCCATTGATTGTTATAGGCAGTTATTGCAGTTCCATATTGCCTTCCGATATAACCACTTGAAGACTGGTCAAATGTATTAAAGATAAGACCACTTGAATGGTTTATAAATCTATATTCCAATTTACTACTTGAATATTTATGGAAAATTGGTATCGTGTCTGTTCCATTTGGTATTTTTACCCAAGCAGATAAACTAAATGCAGAATCAGTAGTGCCGTCTCCAAATGATAGATTGTCTGCATCTGCTATAGATATATAATCATTAGTACCATCAAACGAAGTAGAACCATCGGCTAATTGAACAGCCATCTTTGGAGTTGCCTTATCTTGAATACGAGGTTTGAATGGTGATTCTCCAGAGTAGGAATCAGAGTTTGTAGTTGCTCCTATATTTGCACCATCGTTACTACCTTGCGAATCTGTATGTACATTTAATTCTTTTACACTAACATTATCTACCGAACCAGCAAACGTACTACTTGCATATAGATATATACTTGTAGCACCAGCCAATGTTCTTGATTGTGTGTATGTACCATTAGCACTTCTTGCTGTACTTGCACCACTTCCACCGATAAATGGCTGTAAAGAACCAGCAGAATAATCACTTATAGTAAATGTTATTTCGTATGTTGCTCCAACAGTTCCATTTATTGCTTGAACTAAACTATTTGCACTACCAGCAGTTTTAGTTGCTTTTCCATCTGCTATTGCCCAACCAGTACCTTTAGACCAATCCGAATCAGTATCAAATCCACCATTTGTGATTAATTCATCACTTGTTGTCGTAGATTGTAAATCATACCAAGATACAAGGTTGGTTAGTTCTGTATCTTTCAATTCGGAGTAAGAACCTCTCCAGTAGATAGATTCGACTTCCGATGCAGATAAGGCTCTACTCCAAATGCCGACATTTGCGATAGAACCTTCTGAATAGGCTGAATCATATCTTCCTATATGGACATTTGCACCAAGATTTTCCATTGACACATAAGTACCAGCACCACCCAGCGTAGTAGCAACAGAACTACCATTCAGATATAATTTTATACCAGCATTAGCAGAAGTGCCTCCTCTTCCATCGTATGTACAAGCAACATGAATCCATTGACCTTCATAAGATGTTAATGCTGTGTCATATGTTGCTAATTCATAGGTACTTGCAACACTCTCATCAAATAAATAAAGACCTAATGTATCATTAATATTTTGAAATAACCATTCGCCTGTACTATTATATATACCTTTTCCTGCGATTTGAAAATCTGTTGCATCATCCATCTTAATCCATGCTGAAATACTAAATGCTGAATCAGTTGAACCGTCACCGAATGATAGATTGTCTGCATCTGCTATGGATATATAATCATTAGCTCCATCAAAGGATGTACTACCATCTAATAGGAAGTCTGGTTGGGTATCGTAAAAACGGAAATATGCCTTTAAGCTATCTTTTACATAGCTAAATACCTTTGCCGTTTGTCTGGCAAATGATAAACCTAGTCCTAACACGTTACTATCCTAAGTAAGCTATGCAAAGACCAGCGTTTACTGTGATCGCACTCCAGTTTCCATAGATGGTCACACCTGCAGGAAATACATCTGTATTAACTACAGAGTTTCCATGAGTAGATGTGCCCGTACCAGTGATCTTGGCATTGGATTGAGTAAGGGTTGTGAATGTAGTATCTTCAAGCATTGTAATAGCAACCACAACATCTGTTCCCAGGCTTGCAGCTGATTCACCATCGTCTAAGATAGCTGAACCAACTTGTCCAAGTCCTACGTTACCTGATTCTACTACTGAGTATTCTTGTAATCCCATCTTGTTTCCTCCTAGTATGCCTTACCGAGCTTGGGTGTTCTCATGGGCATATTGATTAATTTGATTCTACAAAAGCCTTTAGGCTACTTGCGTATTTCCCTTCTAATAAAGTTATTTGAGACTGGATGGCATTTATTTCAAGCGTGATAGCTTGTGCCAATTCAGAATCTTCGTCTGTTTGTACGTAAATTTTTAATTGTTCATTTTTCAATGCTAACAGTTGCTGTAGACACCTTGCGGCTGCACCAGTGACCAATATATGTATAGCTTCTTGAGGAAAGTTTGTTACAGCAGTTGAACTATGTATAATTGCCGTACTTCCATCGCTTGTTGGAATTAATGGTACATATACCACATTGCCCGTTGCTTCACTGCCATCAGCCACTACATAGACTTTGCTACTGGAATTGTAATAAACTGGGTCTCTTGCAGTTGCATAATGAATTGAACCCGAATCTTTAGCTTGAGCAACATTGCTACTTTGTATAGGCCTTGCTTGTCTATTGCTTTTATGTACTTCCAATACTCGTTTATCCAGTATAGATAAACCTCCGGTAGTAATATCAGCTTCTTTTGATAAAGGCAATAATTTGATAGACGGAGTTACCTTTACTATTTCTGCTCCAACATCTTGTATAGCCGTAGTAATGAACGTAGTGTCGTCAAATACGGTTGTTCCAATCATATCCTCTATTTGAACTTGAAATGTTTGCATTAGTCTGCTATTACCCTTTCAGTCCAAACGGGATTACTCATAGCGGGATGATATGAATCTTCCCATACTTTTTTAGGGTGGCCAAGGTCTCCTGTTGATAACCACGTACTTGCATCTATGGTCAATGTATTTGTTGATGTGTTATTTGCAGTAAATGTCAATTTTTGCAAATTTCCGTTACTGTCCTTAAAGGTAATTTTTCCAGAACTTGGAAGGTTTGACGAATCAACAAAAACAATGCTTGTAGCTCCGTTACTTGCATCACTTGCACTTGCAGCCGACCCTCCATTAGTTTGAGCTATTTCAATATATATAGGCATTAATAATCCTGAGGGATGATATTGTATGCAGTTCCATCACGACCTTTGTTCGCATACTTTTTCCCTTCTCTTACATCATCATTAAATAAACTTCTAAAATACCCCGCTTGTCTAATCAACTCTGGTTTTAACTCATATCCCTTTGCAATGGCATAATTAGCCAAAGCTTCGTGAAACTCAGCCGGAATATTCGGGGATTCGGTCATATCGGTCCCGCTACCAGATGCTACAAAATCGTCATCTAGTTTTACTGCGTGGACATTAACTTGCTTTGTTTCAGAAACGGAAACGTGATTGGTCGTGGTATCCGTAGCTGAATTTTTCACAATGGCTATGGCATCCCGTTCTATCCACCAAGCGTGTTTTAATGCATTCGTTCTAGCGTCATCAGCCATTATATATCCGTATCAATTTTTTCGGGAGGAGTGCCTAGTCTAGGTATTTCGTAATTATCGTAATCCACCCGTGTTACTTCTAATATGTCGCTGTCCAAAGGATAATACCGTTTATCAGCTTGCGTATTAAAGGTATACAATGTTTTTAAAATTCTAGTTTTTCGACAGAACTCATC
>Ga0209645_1001364_pt1 | contig 12281 bp, 4 predicted proteins | sample ETNvirenome_6_30_FD_184070 | JGI IMG/M metagenome (GOLD analysis project Ga0209645, IMG submission 184070) | Marine viral communities from the Pacific Ocean - ETNP_6_30 (SPAdes) (version 2) | ecosystem: Environmental > Aquatic > Marine > Oceanic | place: Pacific Ocean | collected 2013-06-19
TTGAGATCTGATGCTATAATTGCTGCCCTGATGCGATCGCCTGCTGATGCTGCATGTCCTGTGGCGCCCTGAACACCGATAATAACCTTTCCACCGGTTTTAGTGCCATCTACAGTTGTTACTCCAGTTTTGAAGATATAGGTCACAGTGAGCCCATCTGCGTCTGTCAGGCTGAACTCTTCGTCATTTCCGGGATTTCCAGTTGTAGCAATTGTAGCGACGGCAGGTGCAGGTGGATACCCCACTGGTGCGTGACCATGTTCCCAATCATACAGCAACTCATTTATAGCCAACAAGTTTGTCTCAAGGTTAGGTTCTTTTCTTTCCATCTTGAAATACTTATGATCGAACTTATTTCTCTCAAGCGCATGAGACTCTACCACATCTTCAATGCCGGTATTAGATGTTGCAGTAGCTGGTATAAGCTGCTCTAAAAATTTACCAATCGATTTATCAATCCATCTGAAATAGCTAACATATCTTTCAAACTGACTTTCGTTTTCTACCGTTTCAAAGAACTTTTGCCGAAGATGGTCTAGTGCTTTGTAGTTCTTTCTGTACTTGTATACCGGTTCGCCAATCAAGTTATTGAACGATTTCATTCCGCCCAGAAAGTTTACCATTTCTCGAGATATTGCTTGGTACATGCTCTTCTCAAATGAAAATAGCTTGCCTTCAGGCCTCGAAGACAGCGCAAACTTATTTATTTCTGAAGTTTTAATCTCAACACCCTGTTCTCCGTGAACGTTGCCGAGTGGTATATTTCTTATCGCTGGTAAAAACTCTCTCTGAATTACCGTTGAAAGACCGGATGAAAAAACTGTAGACTTTGCTGGGTATTTGCTTCCTACTAAATTTCCATACTTTGACACTTGATCTGATGAACCGGATGTTGCATCCGCCACAGTCAAATCATTGTTCGAAGACAGGTCAGATACCGCATCGAACTGAATCGACAATATTTTGTTTTCATCCATCTGGCCATTACTAGTTGAGTAATTGTCCCTGTATAAATGAGCTACGTTGCGACCAAGGGTTGACGGTGACTTAGCTCTTATTTGTAATTCTTCATCAGACAAATCGTCATTCCAAGCATTAAAGTCGATGATCTTAATATCAGATTTGGTAACAACAGATCCAGTTATATTTGTTCTTTGTGCGCCGAGGTAAACAGTTTTATTTGCTTGTTGAAAATCAGAGTAGACACTTGCCGATAAAGAGCTAGACAATACAAATGAGTGCTGTAAATTATCTAATATGTAGCTTTTACCTATAAGCTCCACCTTGTATGATGGGCTGGATGAACTTACAAACTTATTATCAACATCTTTTGTGAATCTTAAGGCTATATTCCATCTGCTATTCTTGTATACGTCTTGTATCAGATCACTTTCGAGATCTGCTATTATAGAGCCAGCAGAGGTTAGCGTGAACTTTGCATCATCAGATCCTACACCATCTTTTACAACCTTAACTTGAAAGTCTGCATTGTTCGGGCTTGTAAAGGTTAGATCGTTATTTGAAGCAGATACTTCTGCTAACCCGAATATGGATGCGGTTGCAATTTCATGATCAGTGTCAGGGCGCTCTGGAAATATAAACGTTCCCTCAAAAGTGTATTCTGTTTCAGATGTATCTCCCTCTAGATATGTTCTCTCATTAGTGGAAGCCCCAGATAAGAATATCGTGCTTTCATTGTTTTTCGCAAGATATACACTGTTTTTTTCATCAGAGATATAATCTGTTTTTGTATCATCTATAAATATTTCTGAGTTTCTACCGTATATGTTGTAGGATATAGTATTTCTGTCTACGCCGTAAGATGCCAACACAGAGTCAAAGCTTCTTTCAGTACCCTTTCTCTTGAGCATATGCTTTGCAGAAGAGTATACATTTTCAAGAATGGCTCTCCGAACTTCTTCTACAGGCTTTGTTATTGATACATTCTCTATTACCCTGTCAATCTCTTGATCTATGTCTGCATTAATCAAAGGACGGATGTCGACCTTGATACCAACAGCCTCTAACTTCTCTATTGGAAACCCAGAATGAGCCCCAAGTGTTGGGATGTAAACCTTGCCAGTATCATCACATCCAAGAAAGTAATTGTTTGAGTAACTGGCAGAAGTCTCTGAAGATGTCATATCCTCGTGACGGAGTACATCTTGTGATACTTGTTCAAACCTTGGTACTCGCTCATTCATTATTGCGTCAAGATTTATTCTTATCTGGTCGAACTCCGAAGCCATTAGTTGAAATAAAGTTGATACTTCGCTGTCAGGGTTTGACAAACCTTGTCCAGAATTATCAAAAACCCAATCTGGTACAAAGTTTCTTATGTATGATGGGTTATTGACATCATATGATTGCCCAATGTTTAAGAGTTCATCCCTCTTAGTAATCACATCAGCGTTTGCAAGATCCAAAGAGGGATCTTCTATTTCTGTGTTTGTCGATACTGAGGAGTCTGTGATTGCAGACTGTTGAACTCTGACACCGGAGCCATAGTTGTTTATAACACCTGTTATGTCGTTTCCTGAATAATCTACAACAACCTGGTCTTTTACGATGTTTCCAATTGCGGGCTTGTTAAACCTGTAGTAAAGACCTAGACGTGTTTCGTAGGTTTCCTGAACTGTGTCACTTGCAAACATCTTTTGGTCAAAGAAGCGGCCGATTTGATAAGAACTTCTTTTACCCTTCCAAAACCTAAAGTCGTCTATTGAGCCTGATAGTGTGCCCGAAGCAGATGCTTGTGCTGCGCCGATTGCGCCGCCCATGTATGTGTCTACGGCACTCAACGAAGCAACTGAAGCTGTTGTGGTAGAGTCATATTGTCCATCTACGAACAGTTCCAAATACAAGGTTGTACTTTCCTGATATACTTTGAGGGCGTAATGGTGCCAACTATCGTCACCCACAGAAGACGTTGTGACACTGGTAGAGCCAATATTTTGATCTGAGACACCAACTCCACCAAGTGTATAATCTACGTAGAATGGAGAACCAGAAGAACTCGAAAGATATAACTTAAATTGTCCAGCAGAGCCGGCTGAAACTTTTCCAGGGTATGAACCAATATCAAATACCACTTCTTCACTTCCAGTGAATCCGGATTTCTTTAACCAAAACTCTACAGTGTTTCCTTTTGCTGGATCCAGTCTTAGTCCTGTCTGCCCTTTAACAAATTGACCCAAATAGTCTGACTCTGATATTGACTGAGGTCCTGCATAGAAACTGACAAACTCACTTTCGTCAAGCTTAAGGTGACCAACAAAAGAGGGCCAGTGATTTTGAAGCAGAGCTGTGTCTAGGATGTTTGCATTTTCGTACCACTCAAGTAGCTCCTGCTTGGTACCATCATAAGGATAATAATTTACTATGTTATAAAAGGCGTCTTCGTAATAACTTTTTGCGCTACCGTAGAAAGCAAACGTGCTTGGGTCTTTTACAACAATATCTGCACGATATTTGTTTGTGACTTTTCTGAACTTTGAGACAAGGGCATCACTCTCTTGTTTCCTAGATATCAGACCTTGCTTGGTTTCAGAAACGCTGTGAACCTTTTTTTGGTTTGCAAATTTTTCTTTTCTTTCTGAAGTTTTTGTTTTTTTATCTTGTAATCTATAATCTGTCATGGATCAACTCTAAATTTAAACTTTTCCTTTTGCTCAACGTATTGATTGTCGTCTTTACGCAAAAAGCTTATCTCATATAAATAGTTTGGCTCCAAAATTGACATATCTAAATCGAAATAAGAACCACTAACATCATAAGAAAGCTTAGAAAACGAAGGGGTACTACCGGTTGAGTACGGGATGACCACATAGTTGTCTGCTTGCCTCTTTATTTTGTAGTAACCCTCTCTTATATTATTTACTGGTGCTGCATTTTTTGCAACGGTGTAAATGGTTGGCTGCCAGTCTTTACTTCTTGTATAGACCCTAAAGTTTGCAACCTCTTCCTTGTGATAAGATGGCTTCAAGTTTGTGATATTAACAACGTATTCTGGAGTTGGATAATGGGAATCTGATAAATCTGATGAGACAGAAAATGATGATCCCGTATAAAGCTGAGTATAGACATCTGTATTGTGGTCCAAATTAAAGCTTGATTTTTCTATCTCGAGACCTGAAGCTGGGACAGCTAAAGATAAGCGTCTAGCTACCTCATGTGTGTGTCCCGCTCCCTGTATACCTATGATGAACTTTCCTGAATCTAAGTTTGATGCATCATTGAACGTACTGTTGTCAGTTTTAAAAATAAATGTTTTCGAAGTGCCGGCGTGGTCTTGCAAAGTGAATTGCTCATTCTGACTCGGAGTGCCTGTTACTCTAATGTTTAAAGTAGCGTATACCGTAGCGGATCCGCTTACGAAAGCTGATGTGTCGGAAGTCACACCAGTTACTCCGGAAAAGTCTACAGAAGTATTTCCGGATGTACCTTTACCTTCTTGAGATAGCACAATTAAACTGTCCCCAGTAATTTCTCTTTTTGTCCAAATATCATATAGTGTAGTTTGTGAGCCACTATATGCAAACTGTACTTTGTAGATCCCAGTTTCAGAAGATTTTCTCGCTGCTATGTACGCACTAGACGCACTAACGTAAGTTAATTGATTTGATAGCATCGTTGTCGGAACATTCAAAGTAGGACCGGAGGCAGTCACAGCTGCTGTGCCGAGCGAAGGAACAAACTGAACCAATAGGTGAGACCCAGTTATATGGGGTGCCTCCTTTAATCCGGGAATATCTCTAAAGTTGCCTCTTATTTTGTTATAGAGATAAATATTATTTACATTTTCTGCTGCGGGCGCTAGAGAGCTTGATTTTATTACTGACCCTCTATCATCTTGTATTGATTCATCCCACCTTGCTTCAATACTTGGTCTCTTAAAGAAATGGTGAGAAGACCTTGCAAAGAATTTTTTAGTGTAGAAAGACTTTTCAAGGCTACCATCTTCGGCACTGCCAGACAATTTCACAAGTAGACCATAATTGGGTATACTGCTGTCTAACCAATCTTCTACTATGTCACTGATGTCTACTTCTAGGTTTTCAGTACCCCTATCAAAAGAGACATGTTTAGCATAACTACTGGTCAAATAGTCCGCTCCTTCAGTATTCCATGCATTGCCAGTACTACTAGAGATCCAGTTGCTTGCGCCAGTGTTCTTGTATGTTTCCATATCAATCCCATAACCTTCGTCCCAGGAGGCAGAAGTCACCACGTGTACACTTAATGTAAAGTTTTCTGGGGTGGTTGACGAATGTTCTGCATTTGACATTTTTAAAACAAAGTTTACACTGCCTGACGCAGGAATGTTTGAGTTAGTTCTGTCTGCTGATATTTCAGATGTTGGAAACTGCACCAAAACACGGGCCTTTTCTAAAGAAGAGGTAAATGCCTGTCCATATATCGAAAACACTTCTAATATGTCAGATGCGCCCATGTTAGAGCCAGAGGCTCGTGTTATCAAGTTGTCCTTGAATGCGTTTGTTATAGTATTATCTTTGTTTGCTATATATCTTTTTATTGACATTATTGGACCTTCCCTGTTATATCTGATGCGTTTTTGAGTTCCCAGATTGAATCTTCTGGTATATAAATTAGTCCTCCGTCTGGTGAAACATTCGATGAAATATCATATCTAATATCTGAGTATCCTGTTCCGGACTTTGAAACAACCTTCACGCTATTAAATCTAACTACTGATGGTATGGAACTCAAAATCTTTTCAACCTCACCAATAGAAAAAGACTGACCAATTTCGGACTTAGTAAGAGTTAGGTCTTCAAACAACTTCTCTCTTATTTCAGATAGCACAGTTGTGAAGTTGGACTTCTGACTTACAACTACATCTATTTCTAGTCCCAGATTAATAATCTTGGCATCAAATATGTCTATTGTGTCCGTTACCATTCTAACCGAATTTAGCCAATTTTTAAGATTATTTTTTAAAGATGTACTTGCTTGCTGTAAGTTTCCATCGATATCCTGTGAAACAACATACATATTCAAGTTCCTCTTAAGGTCGTTGACGTCTCTAACGATAGCTGCACGCTTAACTGAGCCAAACTTTGATGGCATAGCATACGCTGAAGCTACGTAGTCTTGTAAGGTCACTGCTCTGCCCTGAGAGCCTAGTGACGCTTTTAGCATTTGTGAAATCTCTTGGGTAGTGCTGAAGGATAATGTTCCATTTATTGGCTCCAAGTTCTTTACACCAGCGGAAGACCTAATAAAGTCAACTTTTGTCGAGTCCAGATCACTTTCACCCTCAAAGACTATTTCAGCCGAAGATATTGAATTAATTGAGTTAACTCCGGCGTTTGAATTCTCCGTTGTGTTTGACCTGTAGGTTATGTTCAAAGTAGTATTTTGAGGAGCTACACCGAACTTATCAGTTGATAATAGCTTTACTGGGTCAAATACATTGTCTGATACATAATTTTTAGCTGTTTGCTTCAGTGCTATATCACTCGGATCTGCAACGCTCTTGACTTTCAAGTTATTTTCAGACCCAAAACCAAATACCAAAAATGTTCTGCCTTGGTCATGTTCTACCATAAATCTTCTAGGTACAGGAAAGGCTGTCAACTTAGATGGTGTTGTGTTGTCTGAACTTGCTCTATCTGAAAGAGGTAAATAAATTACATTTTGACTAAGATTGTCTACTTCATAATATTCGTTGCCATTCAAGTCCTCAACCTTCAGTATTTCCGAAACTGTAAAGTCTTTTACTTCCACTTTCAAGAACTTTTGATATGTTCCCACGTTTACCGATATGGTTCTCTCTTCACCTGAAACTACCGGTGCCTCTGACTCATAAACATAATAAGTCACTCTGGATGCATCATTTGAGAATGTTGTTCCAACTATTTTATCTGCGCTCAAATCCACGACAACATCTTCTGTGGTAGTGAACCTACCTCCAGTGTCAGTCGTGACGACGGCGCCCTTTAGTATTCTGTGAGAATAGCTCGTATCTATTGTACCTAATGTACTATCTGCTGGGACTGCTGTATAAAATTTAACCATACCAGTTGATGTAATTGAGTTGTTTATTTGGATACCGTTTTCTTTACCTCTCTTTTCTAGTGAAGAAAATTGTCTTGACGTTTGAGTGAAGTTTTCGTTTGCCACAAAGTTGGCATAAAAGTTTAACTGCTCACTCATCATGGCGACCATATCAAACATAAGCGCTCCAAAGCTTGATGCATTGAAATCTTTATAAGTGTCTGGGTAGTATGTTTTTGCTCTTTCTAGGAGCTTTTTCTTTATCTCATCAAACGTTACATTTGTAAAGTTGGTATCTGTAGAACCTCTGTTGTTGCTCATTAAACATTCCTCATATTACTGGTGGTCTTTTTCAGTGCCGAATAACTGTCTCTTCCCAGGTACGATCTAAAGTCTATGTTACTAGGCATCTCAGAAACTGTCACAGCGTCTTTTGTTATATCCATCATTCTAATCAAGTTAGATAGTATCGAATATCTTATATTCAAAGTAATAAAACCTTGGTCCTGGTCTTCTGGTGTTGCATTGAAATTAACAGATATCAGTTGAACATAAGGAAAAGGCAAGTACTTTGCTAGCTGACTTTGAACTCTTTCTTGTATCTTTCCAAGCTCTGGTGAGTTATAGTTTTCAAACAAGTACCTCTTTATGCCTATGCCAAGATCTGGTCTCATTGGCCATTCTCCCGGATTTGTCAATAATAAGTACTCGAAATCTTTCTGTATCGATTCTTCCAAAGAAGTTATTGGCTGATATGGCCCAAATGCATTATCATAAACCAGTGGAAAAAGTGGTTGATACTGTTGTTTGACTACTTCCTCTACACGACCAGGTACTAAGTGATTGAATGACATTGTTTAAACCTCAAAATTAAATAGTGCATTTTCTAATAACTTTCTCTGGTAAACTAACCTGGGATGACGTAGCCGCTAACGAAGCGTTCAGTGGAGAGGATAGGGTGTCCGGCTTCGGTGGCTCGACGGATGCGGGCGGAGATGGCATCATACGCCTGTTGTACTTCCACCGGAATATTTGTATCTCGGCTGTTGTTCTGATAAAGTCTACCCATCCTAACAAGCGCCGGTGTTACCACGGAGTTTAGATCATTCAGTCTTACCCAGAGGTCTTCAAAGATCTGATGAAATTCTGGATCTATCATGCCTTCAGTATCCCAAATAGTAATACTTCCTGGATAACTCATCCCTGTTCCGCCGCCCCACTTCTTTGGAAAGTCTATGTTGCTGCGCTCGCTAGCGAGTTCTTGCAGAATAGAAAAGACGTCGAATGGATATTTTGTTTGAGCCTGAAGGTCTTCAAAACTAATCGGAGTAGATAACGAAGTGGTGTCGCCGCCGTGATCATACTCGAATTCTTCATAGTACAGACCCATACGATCTTCAGGGTCAACATCACCAATGTAAAGGCCTTGAACAGATCTGAATTGGTACCACATCGGCAGAGTTCTGTTGTCTCTAAAAAACCTATAGCCGCCGACTACGGTCGTTGCGGTTATAGAGGAGCCCGGTGTACTCCACTTGAATTCGGATCGCAAATAATTGTCCTCATTAGTTACCATGACTACCCATTGGTTGCTAAGTCTAAGTAACTCATCAATGTTTTGCTGATAAATTTCGTAGTTCGCCATAAAGTCGTTAACCTCGTCAACAGTCCACCTGTCAACACCAACATTGGAAAGCCTTGGCAGATAGTCACTGAGTGACTCTGTTTCAAGCTGCTGCACCTCTGATTCCGGAACATACAGAGATCCTCCTGAATTTGGTACACACTCTTCTTCTGGTATCTCTATGCACTGGTTCTCCTTTGCTCTCTTGTCACTTTCAAGTTGAGGTGTTGCAAGAGCGAATAAAGTAAAAGGAGAAAGAGGGTGACCGTACCTGCCAAAAGCGCCGGCATCATATTTGCCCTTATTTCTCCAAGCACCCGTGTCAATATCTGCACATGGAACCTTAAAGTAAAAAGAAGGATCTAAGAAAGGTGTATTTCCAGAATAAATATAAGTTACCAACTTGGCAATTGAGATGCCAAGTCTTTCTGCTAGCAATCGAAAGTTTGGAATACTGCCGGCCGCATAAGTAACATCTGATAAGAAGCCCGAGGCGAGAGGTACGTATTTGCCGTTGCTTCCGCCATACAGTGACCGGTCTATACTTTCCGCTAAGTTATTAGTATCCTGTATCCTCTCAGTCCCACTTAAGTAAAGGCCGTTGGTAAGCTTATAATCAACAGTTCCTGCAGGTCTAAGTCCTCTATAAGTTAAGTTATCTATGTCACAGTTTATGTAATGTTGCCTCATTTCTTTGTAAGCTGGATCTAAAGTATTCGCAATCCCTCTGAAAATTATAGATGGCATCTGTCTTATAAGCCTAAACAATTCTTCAAAAAACTTTCTAAATATATCGTCGAAATCTCCTGGGAATTCTATACAGTTCGATTCGTCTGTTGGGAAGTTCTCAGTCAACTGTTTTATAAACTCTTCAGATGAAACAAGCTTCATCTGTGCACGCTCATTTCTGGACATTCCAGTCACAGACATTGCAAACGCCAAGGAATTTTTTGTTGGCGTCATTATGCTTGGCATGCTATTATAGCCAGACATTATGCTTGTAGCAAATACAGACACCATAGACATAAATCTTCTAACTGGAAATATCTGACCCAATAGCAGATTATACTCCTCGGACTGTTTGAGTTCCTGCATTATATAAGGGATACCTTCTGCGAATTCTGGCAGGTCATAAGTTTCAAGACTATAACACTCTTTAAAGTCTAGTTCTCTTTTTTGCTCAAACATTGGTACTGCCAAAGCTGATATTAAGTCGCCTTCCTGGTCACGTACAAAAACCCTGTAAGACTTCTCCGATAAAGACTCGCTTCTTATAGTGCTGATTGGAACTCCGGAGAATTGCAATGTTCTCAGCATACCGGCCGCATCCTGACTTTCAGGGTCCTGTTCAGGCCCTTGGGGCAATACGTGCACTATTCTAGCCACTTGATTTATTTTTCCTGATGATAAAAGTATATTAAAATCTCGAACTTCGCCCAACTCAACTAAGGTATCTAACACTGCTCTAAAATCTTGAATACTTAAGACAGTCCTATCACCTTGAGGAGAGTACTCAATTCCTGGGATTTGTTCTATTATTTGTCGCACCTCTCTAACAAGACTTGTTCCTAATATCTCAATGTAGTGTTCTATTATAAACTTTGGCTTACCAGGAGAAAATCTTATTTGATTGATAGTTCTCTCTTCGTTTGGTATTATAAGGCGAGGATCCAATACGTTATCTCTTGAGGCTATTAAGGGTGTTGCCCCAAATCGATCACTCTCAGTCTGAGAAATGCTGGCTATGTGGAATGACGGCACTTCACTGTCGATATACCAGTCATAAAAACTTTGCCTGTGTTCCGACGGGTGAAATACTTGCTTTGAGTAGTTTGATAACTTAAGTATCTCTTCTTTTACAAGCGTCTCCAACGCAATGGTCTTATTGGCTATACCGGTAACTCTTTCAATTATCCTTCCCCACAAAGGAGATATTCTATTGTTGGAATCTAGCTCTTCCCTAACATGTGTGATTGCATAATCTATAAAAAATGGTTCCCCCAGAACTGGCTCTACATCCCACACTGAATACGCTAATCCACCCTTTAATAAAAAGTCAACCAGGCATGCCCTTATAAAACCCTTCATTGCTAAATTTTGCATGGCTAAATCGAATGCAGAAGGGGTATCAAAGTCATAGTTTTCTGGTGCGTTTTCTGGTTTTGCCATTTCTTTCGCTATCTCAAAAGATACATCTCCCATGATCGTTTTATCAAAATTTATTACCGAACCATTACCAAAAGAAAACTTATTTGAGACACACTCGTTTATTTCTCTTTTTCCTGTAACTCTCTTATCTAGTGACTCTACACTATCATATTTTGTTCTCAAATTGCTTCTGGATTGTACTGTTCCGTTAGCAGAAAACAAATAAGAATCATATAAACTATCTAGAAGCGTTTCTAGTATCGACTCTGTGGTGTCAATGTATAAATTATTTACTGATCTGGTCAACCTATCAAGACTATCTCCTTGAGACAATTCACTGACTAGAGTGCCCAGTCCGTTGAAATAAACATTCTTAAACCTATGTCTTTTTCCAAAAATAGGACCAGAAACATCAGGCTGTGGCTCGGTTGCCACATCCGACAATTGCTCACAGTATTTAAATTCTTTCACACCAGCTGGTCCCAGTGAAGACGCCAAATCTAAGCCAATGTAAAAATCGCCTTCAATAACGATATCATATCTATCTTTGTCCTTGGCTGCCGGATGCTCAAAAAGAGTAACTGATGGTGAATATATGTTTCCAGATTTAAACTTCATTTGAAACTTATCTCTAGTTGCGGAAACCGTTTCTTCTTCTCCATCTGGTACTAGGCCAGACTCTAGCATACGCTCCGTTTCCATTGATAGCATTTCCTGCAACCCTGGAAATAGCAGTTCGTCAGTAATCGGCGGTTTATTGGTCAAGATTTCTATTATCTTATTTTGAAGGAAATCCACTCTATCTTTAATTCTTTGAATGTTATCGCTGGCATTTGTTGGTGGGACGTCATTTGGCGCATCTTCTTTTGTCTGAAAGTTGTACGGCCCTTCTTCTATATAGATGCCCATCTCAATGCTGTCTGCGACAAAAGCATGACCCTCCTCGGACTTAAGTTCTCCCGCTGTAGATTCTGGTACGTTACCTGGTCCATGCTCGATAGGGTCCATGGTGTTAAACTCCATGTTTAAAGACTGAAGGTCCTCTAATTCCTGTTTAGTTAATTTCTTTGACATTACATTAAAATTTAAAAGTTAATAATAATGCAAAGATAAGAAATTTATTTACTGCTGTTGTTTACTACTGCCTCCAAAGAAAAAGTCTATAATGGTATTGACTTTTGCTGACATAGCTCCAAAGGTTGTTGATATAAATCCTATCTCATATTCTGTTAGCACAACAGTGTGTAGGACAAAGTATTGAAACATAACATATGTTAAAGCAAAGTATGCGACAGTAAAAAGACCAGCTAATATCTTTTGTATAAAGGCATCGTCTTTGTATAAAGAACGTGCGTCTTTTCTGTCTTCTACCTCTTTGTTAAAAGCTTCACGCTCGGCCTCTAACATTATTTTCTTTAACTCTAATTTAGCTTTTTCTCTTTCTTCGTCTGTAGTAATTATTTCGTCAAGTATGCCCTCGGCATTATCA
>Ga0209645_1001365_pt1 | contig 12279 bp, 11 predicted proteins | sample ETNvirenome_6_30_FD_184070 | JGI IMG/M metagenome (GOLD analysis project Ga0209645, IMG submission 184070) | Marine viral communities from the Pacific Ocean - ETNP_6_30 (SPAdes) (version 2) | ecosystem: Environmental > Aquatic > Marine > Oceanic | place: Pacific Ocean | collected 2013-06-19
AAATGCTGCAGATGATGCACTTATTGAACTTGGAGATGACTTTGGATTTAGTGAACAACGTTTTGAATTTGGTGATGGTAGAATTTATAGTCCAACTAAGGGAGTTGACGTATGAGTAAATTCGATAAAATAAATGATGCTTTAGATATTGAAGTATCAAATACACCTGAAGATAATAGTCTTAATAAAAAAAATGAGTCATTAGATGTTAATGATCAAATTCAAAAGGATTATGAATACACTCGTGGAAATTTATATTCTTTAATTGAAAAGGGTCAAGAGGCTCTTAATGGAATTCTAGAAGTAGCAGAAGGTAGTCAACATGCAAGATCATATGAGGTTGCTGGTCAAATAATTAAGAGTGTAGGTGATACTACTGATAAGTTAATTGATCTACAGACTAAGATGAAAGAATTAAAAAAAGAAGAAAAATCAAAAGGCCCCTCTACTGTTAATAATGCACTATTCGTTGGTTCAACATCAGAACTTTCTAAGTTATTGAAAAATGGTGTTCTAAATAATGATGACCAAGTTGAAGGGTCTTAATATATTATGTCAGACGATTTAAGAGACTTTTTCTCAGAAATCTCAAAGTCGAAGAAAGAGAAGAAAAAGAAATTAAATGAAGCAAAAGAAGAACTTAAGTCTATTGTAGGAGATTTAGGTTTAGATTCTTTGTTTCAGGAATTTGGAAAAATAAAAAAAGAAGAAGTAGAAAAAAAGAAAAAACAAGAGAAAAAACTTGAGGCTTTTGAAAATTTCTTTTTTAATATAGATGATAAAAAAGAAGAACCAGAAAAAGTTGAAGTTGAGGAAAAAATAATAGAGGTAGAGGAAAAATTAGAGGAACCTGAAGTTGTAGTTGGAGTTCCTGAAAATTTTAATGTTTCTTCTTTAGAAGAGGAAGAAGAAGTTATTGAGGAAATTGAAGAAGAGGAAGTTACAGAAGAAATAGAGTTTGAAGAAGAATTGGATGAAATAAAAGAAGATGCATCTTTAATAGAAAAATCTTTAGGAATGCTTGCTGTTACTGATAATAATGAAGATCCATTAACTCCATTAGATAAAAAATTTGCAAGTTTTGAAGAATTTCAAAACCATTATTCTGTTTTAATTCAAAGAATACAACAACAATTATCCACTTTAGGTGGAGGTGGTGAAGTAAATTTCAAATATCTTGACGATGTTACGTGGAATGGATCTAGTGATAATGGAAAATTTTTAAAATATAATAGCACTACAGAAAAATTTGAATTTGCAACAGTATCTGGTGGTGGAGGTGGAGGTGGTAGTATTGCAGGTATTGATACGACAGGAACATCAGTTTTTAATGAAATTAAAGTTGGTTCAGCAGTCACTGTAAATTCGACTGGTATTGATGCTGGTGTTGGTATTATAACTGCAGCAACATTTTCTGGTAGATCTACAAGTTCTAATTTATCATTATTTTCATTCATAACGAATAATAGTGATAATAACGAAGTAGTATTTCCAATATTTGTAGATGGTTCTACTACCTTTAGTTCTCAGGGTTTAGAGGTTGATGATGGATTTATGTACAACCCATCATCTGGAATATTATCTACTACTGCTTATAGTGGTACTATTAATACTGCTGCTCAGCCTAATATAACATCAGTTGGAACATTAGGTTCATTAAACGTATCTGGTATAGGAACAATTGGTACTACTTTAGATGTTGGCACCAGTTTAGATGTTGGCACCAGTTTAGATGTTGGCACCAGTTTAACTGTATCGGGAAATATAAATGCAAATGGAAATATAGTTGGTGATAGTGCAACAAATATATCTGGTATCAAAGATGTTCATGTGGGTGCTGGATTATCAGTTGTTGGTATCTCAACATTTATGGGAGGATTGTTCCTTGACGACAATAAAGAAATTAAAATAGGAAACAGTCCTACAGATCCAGATTTAATAATCTATCATGACGGAGATCATAGTTATATTAAAGATGCTGGAACAGGACAGATAAAAATATTAACATCGACACTTACTGTAAAAAACGTTAATGATAATAAACTTGCTGCTTCTTTCATACCTGGAGGAAAATGTAATCTATTATTTAATAATTCAAGCAAATTACAAACTACAAATGAAGGTGTACTGATCTCAGGTATTTCGTCCATCACTAATAGAATTGACGTTAAAAGTGATGACGGAACATCGGGTAGAATTCATTTTTATTGTGAGTCAAATAACGCACATTATTTAAATTTACAAGCACCAGCACATGCTGATTTTGGTGGAAATCCAACAGTACTTTTACCAAATTCAGCAGGAACACTGTTACTTGATAATGGTAGCGGAGTAAGTCTTACTGGAATCGTAACATCTATTGTTGCTGGTGATAATGTTACTCTTTCTGGAGGGCCTACTGGAATAGTAACAGTGGGTGTTACCACAGAACAAGTTCAGGATATTGTAGGAGCAATGTTTTCAGGTAACACTGAAACAAACATCACTGCAACCTATCAAGATGATGATGGAACTATTGATTTAGTTGCTTCAGGTGGTGGTAGTGGTTACACACATCCCAACCATTCAGGAGAAGTAACATCAACTGGTGATGGTGCAACCGTAATTGCAGATAACGTTGTAGACGAGGCAAATTTAAAAGTAAGTAATTCACCTGTGGACGGATACTTTTTACAGGCACAGTCAGGTGATACTGGTGGGTTGACATGGGCTGCTGCTTCTGGCGGTGGTGGCGGTGGCAGTCCTGGTGGATCAAATACTCAAATTCAATACAATAACAGTAGTTCTTTTGGTGGTGTTGCTAATTTAACATTTGATGGTAGTGCACTAGGATTTTCTGGAATGGTAAAGGAAGGTGCTAATATAGTTGCAAATAAATTAAGTGCTGCTACTGATATTGATATTGAAGATGGGCATGTTCATATGTTTACTACAAATGAAACTGCTGATGCGACTCCAAATATTCGTTATAATTCATCAACAACATTAAATTCTAAAATGAGTGTTGGAGATATAATTACACTTACGATAATAGCAGCAACTAATAATATTCAATACACTTATGATGAAGTAACTATTGATGGTGGTGCTCAAACTGAATTGTGGTTAGGTGGAGGAGCTCCTCAAGGTGGTGGTACTGGAAATGATGTTTACACATATACCATAATCAAAACTGCTGATGCAACTTTTACAGTTATGATAAACACAGTTAACTTTACTTCTTAATATTATGCCTCTATTATCAGTACCTGCAACTCAAAATTCTTCTTCAAATAAAACTTCTGATATGTTGGTCAGAAATAAATTGAGGTATTATGCAGATGCATATAATAGTGTAAGTAATGATGGTTCGGTAGTTGGTGGTAGCAATACTTATATGAGAAATGCGGTAAAAGGTAAATATATTTCAAGTATTTTAAATTATAGAGCAACAATGTATAATGGTGCAGAGTGGGTAGATGATGGTGAAACTAGTTATTGGGATTTTGACGGCACAAATGATTATATGGCTTTAGCAGGTAGTGGTAATAATACAGATTGGGATTTTACAAAAACAGATGATGATGGTAGTAAATTGCAGTGGACTATTGAAGTTTGGTTATATCCAAATCGTACTAATTCTCAAGATTATTGGATAGGTAGATACCAAAATAATAATGCTTATAAAAGTTTTCTTATGGGAATGTATGGGCCAAAAATGAGAACTTATCTATGGAGAGATGCTTTCGGAAGTTATAATTGGTATCAGGCAACTAACGATATTCCTTATCAAACTTGGGGTCATTATGCATGGACAGTAAATAATGATACTCAAGTTGCTACAAATCCAAGAAGAATCCATCATTATTACAATTGTGTTCAACAAGGTTCTTGGGCAGAAGAATCATTATCAATTTTTGATGGAGGTGCAAGAGGTACTTTTGTAGGAACTCCATTCTATTATTCTTGGTGTTATTATGGTAGAATAGCACAAATTAGACTTTATCATCGAAGATTATCTCTAAATGAATTGAAAAGAAATTACAATAGAGATTGTGTCAAATTTGGATTAACAAAAGTATAGGTTTTTACTATGAGTTTTGAAAATAGAAAATGGGTAATATTCAATTACTCCGAAGCATCAAAAATTGATTTCAGTCAAGTTTACGAAACTTCAATCAATACATTGAGAAAATCAATTGACGGTACACAAACATTTGTTAAATGGAATGGAGACACAGTACCATCATCTGTTTCTGGTCTTGGAACTTATCTTGGCCCATACAATCACTCGGAAATGCTAGGAATTCTAACCACTTCAGAATGGACTGATGAAGATCCTATAAGTAATCCAAATTCACCTCATATTCCAGATGATGAAAATGAGTGATTTCTGATAGAATAAATAACTAAAATACTTAATATGATAAAAAATAATTAATGCCTCTCAAGAAACCAGGTGATTTTTTTCAAACGAAAGAAGTTGTTAAAATAAAAGAAGAAATTGATCAATTGGTTAATCCCGAATTGAGTTCAATTTCTGATGCTTTTGATAATTATAAGGAGAAGGTAAATAAATTTGAACTACTTTCAGGAGTAATTGAAGATGTACAAAAAGAATTAAAAGATATTAAGGTTGAAGTTTATAAAAAAGAGGAACTAGAAGAAACTGTAATAAAATCTACACTTTTACTAGAGAAAAAAATAAAAGAATTAAAAGAAGACGTAGAAAATGAAAGTAAAAATGTTTTAAATATCTCCTCAATCAAGTATAGAAAACTTGAGGAGGACATTAAGAGATATCACGACAAAGCACTTTTTGCAATTGATAATGAATTTGAAAAGATTGAGGAAGGGCAAAAATCTTACGACTCAAAATTAGCAAATTTAAAAGCACAAATATTTAAACCTGATGGAATAGAAGATTTAAAAAAATTAAATGAAAAAGTTGAAAAAGATTTAATTGAGTTTCAAGAAGATTTAGCTGAGTTTCAAAAAATAGATTATGATATTTCTGGAAAAATAAAACAAATAGAAGAAATGTTCGTTAAGTTTAATGAACAAAAAGTCTTAAATGAAAATGTCATAACAGAACCTCCATCTACAAATAATGATGATCCACTAACTCCTTTGGATCAAAAATTTGTAACTTTTGAACAGTTATCAGAACACTATCGAATATTCATTAATAGAATACAACAACAATTATCCACATTAGGTGGTGGAGGTGCTGTCCGTATTCAAGATATGGACGATATTGATCTATCAACTGCAAAAGTAGATAACAAATTTTTAAAATATGACTCTGCTACTAATAAGTGGGTAGGTTCCGATGCCAGTGGTGGTGCTGGTATTGGTACAGAAAATGTAAGAACGAATAGTTTAGAGGTTGTTGGTGTTACTACATTCAATAATGGTGATGTAATTTTCCAAGGTGCTGCTGCTGGTCAGAATATAACATTTGATGCTTCTGAAAATGATTTAGAGTTTACTGATCTTGCCAGATTAAAATTCGGAGAGCAGGATGATCTTGAGATATGGCATGGAACTAATAACGACAGTCATATAAAAAATTCTACTAATGATCTTAAAATTCGTAGTGATTCACTCATACTCAAAAGAGAAAATGATACTGAGGCATACCTTAAAGCTACTGTTAATGAGGATGTAAAAATATATTATAATGGTAATGAGAAATTTGCCACCACTAATAATGGAGTTATTATAACTGGTATTGCAACTGCCACTGATTTTGATTCTACATCAGATATTAGATTAAAGACTAATATTAAACCTATTGAGGATCCACTTAATAAAGTTATGCAAATTGAGGGTGTATCATTTAATTGGAAGGAGGACAATAGACCAGCACTTGGTGTTGTTGCTGATCAGATCGAAAATATATTACCAGAACTTGTTCATGGTGATGATCCTAAAACTGTTAACTATAATGGATTGGTTGGACTCCTCATAGAGTGTGTAAAAAATCAACAGAAGCAAATAGACGAACTCAGAGATCAACTAAATAACTAAAATTACCCAGTGGACACACGAAGACGGTAGATGGCAATTAAAATATCTGGAAGTACTATCATTGATGATAGTAGAAATATAGTAAATGCTGGTATAGTAACAGCATCATCTTTTAGTGGTGATGGATCTAATCTTACTGGCGTTGGCGGTAAAGTTACAAACATAATTTATGTCACAAAAGACGGAAACGATTCAAACGACGGACTCAAAGTTAGTACCGCAAAAGCAACAATCAAAGGAGCAGTCGCAATTGCGTCAGAGGGATCTGTTATTAAAGTTAGTGCTGGAGTTTATGTAGAAAATAATCCAATTGAACTTCCTTCACAAATAAGTATTATCGGAGACAGTTTAAGAGAAGTATCAGTCACTCCACAAAATGCAAATCAAGATTTAATATATGTTTCACCAGGAGATTATATTAGTGATATATCATTTACTGGATCTTTAAATGCAGGTAAAGCAGTATTTGCTTTTAATCCAAATAAACCAAGATATTCTGCACAGTCACCTTATATTCGTAACTGTACTAATTTTATTCAAAATAGTATTGGTATGAAGATAGATGGGAATCATGTAATAGGGCCATTCAAAAGTATGGTTACAGATTCCTATACACAATATAACGCAAATGGTATTGGAGTTTCTATAACAAACGAGGGTTATGGGCAATTAGTTTCTATATTTACAATCAACCCAGATATATCAATATTTACTGGATCTGGTGGAATGTGTGATTTAACAAACTCAAACTCATCATTTGGTAATTTTGGATTAGTTTCTGATGGAGTTGGGCCTAGAAAATTTACTGGTATTGTTACTGCTGCAACTACAGAAAACTCATCTGAATTTAAAATAGATTTATCTTCTCCTACATTTAATGTTTCTAATTTTGAATATGATCATACAACAGGACTAACAACTGTCACCACATCTTCAAATCATAATTTCACAGTGGGAATGGGAGTAACTTTATCAAGTATTGTTCTATCCTGTGCTTATGGTAATAAGACATATCCTGATGGTGATGTTGGATTTGTTTTTGAAGTTAAGTCTTTACCAGCAGCAAATAAATTTACAACACATGTTGGAATATCTACTTTAGCACATTCTTATGTTTCTGGTGGAACAGCAAAAACAAAAGTAGTAAGACCCTTTGATGGACAAGTTGTTTACTTTGATGAATTATATCAATCAGTCAAAAAATTTACTATAACAAATGGTGGATCTGGATATACTTCAGCACCAATAGTTACTATTGCATCTCCATCAGAATCTTGGGGAATTCCATCTACTGCTGTTGCAACAATTGAAAATGGATCAGTATCAGAAATAACAGTTGTTTCTGAAGGTAGAGGATATACATCCACACCGTCTGTTTCTTTTTCTGGTGGTGGAGGATCATCTGCTGCAGCATCAGCAGTAATGATACCTCAGTATTTTGTAGTAGAAAAATCAACTCCAATTTCAAATGGAATATCAACAGTTACATTTACAGAGAATATTCCTTTTGCTGTAGGTGTTGGAACAACAGTTCCTTTCTTCAAACAAAGTAGAATACTTGCTTCAAGTCATTCTTTTGAATACATAGGATCAGGAACAGATTTAGTTAACTCACTTCCTTCAAGAGGAGGAGTTGCAATTCAAGAAAATGAAATTGATGATCGAAATGGTGGACTGACTATTTTTACAAGCACTGATCAGACAGGTAATTTCCGAATTGGTGATGGTGTTATTATCAATCAACAAACTGGAACTATTTCTGGAGATTCTTATACTAAAAGTTTATTTTCAACCATGACACCATTTATTTTAGCACTGGGAGGAGATTAAGAAAATGGCATTAGCACTTAACGTATTTAAAACTGTTACTCAAATTGTTCCAACAGATCCTGTTGGTATTTTTACAGCATCAACTGGTTACTCTGGTGTTGTTCTTTTAGCATCTGCAACAAACATCGGTGCAAACACACAGACAATATCATTTTCACATGTAAGATCGGTTGCTGGAATTGCAGTTACTACTGAAATATTAAAAGAATATCCGATAGCAGCAAATGATTCTGCTAATTTATTGTCTGGAAAACTTGTTCTAGAAAGTGGTGATATAATGAAAGTTTCAGCAAGTAATTCGACAGATATTAAATTCATATCAAGTGTTTTAGAAACATTAAATTAAATGGCAAAATATATTAGCAACAGATTAAAAAATTTAACAATAGGATTGGATTCTTATAGTGAGAATTTAACCAGTCTTAATATAATTGGTGATGTTAAAGTTGGTGCTGGTGTCACTATCAGTTCTTCTGCTGGAATTGTAACTGCAGTAGGCTTTAAAAAAGTAGGTGGAACTAATAGTCAATTTATGATGGCTGACGGTTCTGTTAATTCATCAACATTTCTTACAGCAGAATCTGATACATTAGACACCATATTAAATAGAGGAAACACCACCACCAAAGATTTAACTGTAGGAGATATAACTGCTGATAATATATCAGTTGGAGGAACTATTACATATAATGATGTTACAAATGTAGATTCAATTGGTATTATAACTGCCCGAAAAGATATTCATGTGGGTGCTGGATTGTCAGTTGTTGGCATCGCAACTGCAGCAACATTCAGTGGTTCGGGTGCATCATTAACAAACTTACCTGCTGGTCAATTGACTGGCACATTACCAGCAATCAGTGGTGCAAACTTAACTGATGTTATGACAACTTCTGGTGGAAGTGTAGGTGATCTAAGCGTTAGTGGAATAGCAAGTGTAGGTATTGGAACTACAGGGGATACTTTTACAGGAAAGGTAGATCTCTTCCATGAAGGCGATATAAAATTAAGAACCACTCCAGCTGGAGTACAAGTTATAGGAATTTTAAGTGCAACTTCTCTAGATTTTACTGGTGCTGAAGGTGCATTTAGTGACGATTTATTACTTCAAGGTGGATCTGCAAACGCATTATGGGATAGATCAGAATCTTATTTACAATTTAATGATGGTGCCAAGGCAGTATTCGGAACTGATGTATTAGATGGAGATTTAGAAATTTTTCATAGTGGTAGCCACAGTTATATAAGTGAAAATGGCACTGGAGATTTATTCATAATTACTGGTGCTGTTGGATTGGGTAGTACTGCTATTAAAATTAGTGATGGTTCATCAACACTGTATTATCAAGGAGCAGAAAGATTAAAAACTACATCTACAGGGATTACTCTGACTGGAACTTTAACTGCTGATATTGAAGGTAATGCTACTACTGCAGACAAAGCAACTGATTTAGCAATAAATGCAACACAACAATTAGTATTACAAACTGGAAATAATGCTACTGATGTTTTAGCATCTGGTACTGCAGGATATGTTCTTCAATCTAATGGATCTGGTAGTGCACCTACTTGGGCAGCTACAGCACCTGCAAACGCCATTACTGGAATTACGATACGAGAAGATGGTGGATTAGTAGGAACTGCTAATAGTGTAAGCACTATCAATTTTACTGGGGCAGGAGTAGGCGTTACATTTACAAATCCAGTTGCTGGTATTGCTACTGTTACCATAGCTGGTGGCGGTGGAGATTCAAGTGCTGTAATGCTGTCCATGATTTTCGGATAAATAAACACACAGGAGATTAATAATGACTGCACCTAATTTAAAAAATCCAACAACTATCATAGGTAAAACCGAGTGTGTGGGAATTGGCACTACAGCGAAGGTTGGTATTCTGACAAACTCTGGAGCATCTGATAAAGTTTTAAAGATAAATTCTGTTTTTGCTGCAAATGTTGGTAACAGTAATATGTTTGTTAACGTAGCAATTGCAAATACTGTTGGCACAGCATTTACTACTCATATTGCAAAAGACTTAATTGTTGTACCAAACACCACACAAATTATTAGTTCAAAAGATACATATTTTTATTTGGAAGAAGGTCAAACATTAGAAACACAAGTTCAAATAGCTGGAACAAGTTTTTTAAGTGCTAATGGCGTAGAATTTGTAATTGGTTATGAGGATATATCATGACCTATAGAAGAAGAGGAATTATAGGATATGGAAATGAAATTGAAAAAGTGACATATGGTCATTCTGGAATGGTCACGCATGAAGATAGAAATTTTCGGGAATCACATTTTCAAAATGGAAGTAGATATGACGGTTCAACTCAGTCTTGGGTTGTTACAAAAAACATATCAGATATTATAGGTAGTGGAGCAAGTCCAAGTGCTGTGGCTATGTCTCCTGACGGTAAACATCTGTATATTGGTAGATCAAACAGCAGTTATAATTACATATTTCATTACACATTAGCAACACCGTTTGATATTGAAAGTAGAACTTTTGTTCATAGTTTTACAACAAATTCATTTGGTGTGAGTTCTATAGAAAGTATTGCAATTTCTCCAGATGGTCAATATATGTGGGCTTCCAGTTACTTTGATAAATTACACACATTCTGCATGTCAACACCATTTTATATTAGTAGTATATCTTATGTGGGAAAAAGAGAAAGAAAAAATTGGTATAGTAATTCAAATACCACTCTTGGTTTTGATACAAATCCAGCTGGAATTTTCTTTCATCCTGATGGAACTAAAGGATATATTATGGGAAATGCATATGATCGTCTTCATCAATATGATTTAACAACAGCATATGATGTGTCTACAATGACTCATAATCAATATGAAAATTTGAATGGTATCAATTCAGACCCATATGGACTTTGGTTTAAACCTGATGGTTCTTCTTTCTTTTTTATAGGAAGAAGTGGAGATGATACCCTTTATAAAAGAGATATGACTACTGCTTGGGATATATCGACACAACAGGATGGTGGTAGTTGGGAGATCTCTCCCAATTACGGTTACTATTCTATTGCATTTAGTTATGATGGAACCAAACTTTATATGGGTGCAGATGATCAAAAAATTAGACAATTTTCTTTGAGTACTGGTTGGGATATGTCTAGTACAATTACAGATGATGGGTGGGCTTTAGGTGGTTTTACTATGGGTGGTACCGTGGTTGGGATAGTTTTCAATAGTGATGGAACAGAACTTGCTGTTCAAGCGAGTTCCACTGATAATTATGTACCATTTAAATTAGATACTCCATATGATCTTAGTGGTGGACATACCTTCTTTACTGGTAAATTTCAAGATGTAGGACAGACTCCCATAGGAGTATATTATCCACAGGGACTTGCCAATTTAGGAAAAGAAAAATTAGTTATACTTAATGATAATGGTAATAATCAATATTATGCCAGCACTGTAAATGCATTTTCTTTAAAGGAAAATGATAATCTTTTTTCGTTAGAATTTGGATATATGAAAACTATTGATATTACCAATGCAAGTAGTAACAGTGATCCTAGAGGTTTTCTGTGGAAGTATGATGGAACAAGGTTTTATGTTTTTGATGAGGATGATAGAGGAATATACCAATATGCTACGTCAGTTCCTTTTTTAGCTACTAGACTGGTGAGTACTTGGGAAAATTATAAGAGTGTAATACCGCTTAGTACAGCAGATCCAAAATCCTTTGCAATGAGTTTGAATGGGAGACATATGTGGTTTATGGATACTAATACTGATAGAATATATCAATTTGATTTAAATACCCCTTGGGATATTAGTGATGGACTTACCGACAGAGGATATTCTGTTTGTTTTTATAAACAGGAGACTGGCCCAAGAGGAATGTGTTTAACTCCAACTGGAAATAAATTGTTAATGGTTGGAGAGACTACTGATAATCTGGTTGAATTTTCACTACCTTCATAAAGATAAATATGTTAACTAAACCTGAAAAATTATGATTGAAACATCAGTTCCAGAATGTGATACAAGAAGATATATAATCGTATCAAAAACAGAAGCAGACAAAATTGATAGACAAGATCTTGTCGGCAACTGTAATCCAATGATAACTTATACTGCAGATGATTCTAAGGTATTAGTAAAATATAATAGTGGAATAGGAACTCCAAATTTTCTTTCTACTTTATCTGGAATACAAGGGCCATATGATGCAATTGGTATATCAACTATTGTTACTAAAGACTGGTTAGGTTCATCTGTCTAAATATTATTGTGGAGAAGACAAAAAAATGAAAACTTTTTCAGGATTTAAAAAGGCCGCATCTGATGCGATGAGAAAGGTCGTAAAGAAAAAAGAAGAAGAGAGAAAACCTCAAAAGGCAATGGATGCTGGTGCAAGATTAAGAAGAAAGAAACAAAGGCAAGAATATAGAGCAAAA
>Ga0209645_1001366_pt1 | contig 12279 bp, 9 predicted proteins | sample ETNvirenome_6_30_FD_184070 | JGI IMG/M metagenome (GOLD analysis project Ga0209645, IMG submission 184070) | Marine viral communities from the Pacific Ocean - ETNP_6_30 (SPAdes) (version 2) | ecosystem: Environmental > Aquatic > Marine > Oceanic | place: Pacific Ocean | collected 2013-06-19
CCTGTGTTGGAAGTGGAGCGATTCACTTCTTGAGATTTTAACTTCGCTCTTATTTCAGCCAATGATGCCATAATGTAAGCCTCCTATTTTGCCTATGTTGTTGTTTGCCTAAATGTATATTAGACATATAGTACGTAATATACAACTATATTTATCTAATGTCTACTACTATTATTGGTAATATGGAAGTTTTATTATGATATGTTGGCCAGCGTCTTGATTCTATCCAGTTCAGTATTGATCGCTTGTGCTTCCGCTTGTGCTTCTTCTGGAACTTCTGTTTCTTCTTCTGAGAAGAACTCTTCAAGTTGCAGTCCTGCCATCTCTATAGCATCTTTTAGCGTATACTCTTGGTCACCAACTTTAAACTTGTCTCCGGCTTTCATGCCTGCCGCTTTTGCTTTCTGTACTGCTTGTGCGAATTGATTGCCTTCGTTTGTCTTATCAGCGTATCTGTCATCACCTGCCTGCATTCTTTTGTATGCGGTTGTTTTCATCATCTTGTCTGCTTTTGTCACATCAAGTTTTGTAGCGTTCTCTTTGTCTTTCTTTTCAATTTCTTTGTCTCTTGGAAAATCTCCCATCTTAGCATACTCGTCCACGTCCACAGTGTCCACGCCGCCTGACGCTACTTCCATCTCGCCTGCTCTCAACTTATCAAAGTTTTTTCTTAAGAAATCTTGTGCTTCTTCCTGGTCTCGTGATCGGAAAATTGTTTTTTCATTTCTGTCTAAAACGTTGTACATCATCTTGCCGTCGTTTTCGCCCCTGCTCATTGACACGTAAGGCTTGATTCCGCCTTCGTCTATCATAGAGTCAACCCAACCTTCAAACGCTTCTGTTTCTTTCGCTTTTCCTTTTAGATCTTTCTTAGGATTGTAATCTGCAGGATCCATTCTTACTTGGTCTGTGTATCCTGGTTCTGACTGCATTTTCTTGTAGTCATCGATGTATCTCTTTGCCAACTGTACTGCAATTTTTTTGTTCTTGATGTAATCTGGTGTTGGTTTAAATGTTGCTGAATTTTCTTGTTCCATTTCATCTGCAACTCTAGAAGCAAAGTTTGCCACTCTGTCTTCTTCACCTGTTTTCGTTAATAGTCTACTTGCTATGTCTGATAGTATTGAACTCAACATTGTGTTCTTGTTTGTGAATTTTGTTACTTTAAGCATCTTGTCTGCTGAATCATCTTTTCTTAAAACTAATTTGCTGTCTGGATCATTAAGAAAACTTTGTACGACTGCTCCATGATCAACAGGTGCTTGTATTGGAGCATCTATTGGCTCTGCGTCTGGCTCTAGTTCGTTAATTTGTTCTTCTTTTTGAGCATTTTCTAGTTCAGCCATTACTTTGTTAATAATTGGAAAAGCATCTTCTACCCTACTGTCTAGATTTGTCATTGTAAATTTTTCTCTTAATTTGTTTACAGTCTCATCGTCAAGTATTTGTTCTTCTGATGTTTTAAAATCTTTACTAGCGTTTTCGTAGTGTGTTTGATTAGAAAGGCTTTTCATGTAACCTCTTAGATTCTCTAATTTCAATTTAGTTTGCTCAATAATGTCACCTGCGTTGTCATTCAACTGATCTTTGTTGGTAACGTATCTTGAGAATGAATTAAGTTTAGCGATGTCTTCTGAAGTTGAAACAATGTGTTGTCCGAATTCGTCATGTGGTCTGCCACCGTTGGCAACGTGTCTCATCATTGCTCTCGCACCTGCTAGGTGAGTCATTGGATACTTGAATCTCTCACCGTCTTCGTTTTCGATGTATAATGATTGTATCTGTCTTGATCTTGCACCTGGCACAGTCTCGTCAACTTTGCCTTTGTGTCTGATTATTAATTTAGTCTTGTCTAGGTTCTCATATGAACGCTTTGCTGTGCCTGTAAGGCCTTCGTTCACGCCTGCTAATTTTGTTATTCTTGCTAGTTCTTCCGACATCTCGTCAGTATTTACCGTTTTGTTCGTATCTGCAAGATTTTCATAATCCTGCTTCGTTAGGTTATTTTTAGTGATATCTCTTACATCAAACCTTAACTGGTGCTCCGTAGCGAAGTCTTTCAACTCTTTAAGGAAAGCATACCATTCGTCTCTACTGTCTTCATCAATTTTGCTTACTAGATCTCTATTGTAGTAAACTTTCATGTTTTCACCATCTGCTAAACTGATGCTAATACTACCGAAAGTGTCTGAGTCTTCCTGGAATTCAAACTCAAAGAATACCGCACTTGCCGGATCCGCCGTAGCGGCACCGTTTTCGTCACCTAATCTGACATTAGAAAACTTCGATCTAATTTTGTTGAATAAATCTTCGGAATTTTTTGGGTTCATATAGTGTATTTATTATCCTGTAAACGATCCAAATATAGGCATTGGTGTTATCTCGCTGGTCCTATCGGTCCATTTTTCGAATATTTTAGGGTCAAAATCCGCTAATACTTTCATCATACGTGTCATTAACAAACATGAACTTACAAGGTCGTCGTGCTGTCCTGGTTTTGCTTTGTATGACAGTCCAGAAGCCACAAAATCTTTCATTTCAGATATTAGTAGTTGCGAATTAATTTTCATTTTATCGTTTTCAATAAGTTCTTTAAATTTCGTACAGGCATCTATCTTATGTTTTGCTGTGGTGTTGAATCCTCTTCTGAACTTACGCCTATGGCCTTTCCTGATTGGTTCTGATAAAAACATTCCCATAATATTTTCTTCACCTATATCCATCACTCTCATCAGGGCCGCTTCACCTATGGAGTTGTTTTCCATAGAATAAAATATTTGTGGTGTTGCTGTTGCATCTTGTTCCATGATCGTGTCATGTATGTGCTTGTTTATACCTTGCAATATCCGAACTTGTTGATTCATTGGAGTTTGATTATGGTGCCATTCGCCAACTTGTTCAAATGTTGGCAACTCAAAAACTTGTATAGCGGCAAAGTCTCCACCAGTACCCATGCTTGGATCCAATGACACCATGTATGTGTGTCCTGGAGTTGGACGTTTGAACCAACGCACTTGACCTGTAGTCTCAACCGGTGCCGTTCCTTCCATGTCTGCAAGAACAATACTTGAAATTAATGTTTCGTCAAAGATTAAGAATTCACACTCGTGTTCCCTTCTAAATCTTTCTTCGCCGATTCTGGCTCTTTCTGCTTCAGCCCATGGTTCGTCTCTGTCAGGATGTTCAGACCAATGTGCCTTCATGGCATAGAAACCGTTTGTCCCGATGATTTTATCGTTTCCATACTCGTCGTATCTCTTATTGGCTTCTTTCCAAATCATAGCGAATTGATCTTCGTCACTGTTTGGTGTAGACGTGATCATACATTTTCCACCTGTACTCAATGTTGGAGATAGTGAAGTCCAAAACTCTTTGGCTTTTTCTGGTGGTTGCACGAATGCAAACTCATCACAATAGATTAATGTAAGTGACATACCCCGTCCTGTGTTTTCCGTAGTTGTGGTCGCCATTATCTTTGATCCATTGTCAAATTCGATACTGTTCCTGTTGTACTGTGTTACACCTGCTTTGATCCAACTTGGCAACATCTCGTAAGCATAACGTACCCTCGACATGATGTCTGATGCACCTGCGTATTTGTGTGCCGCAATTAGTATCTGTGAATCAGGCCTGAACATAGCATACCATATGAGATAACCCGACGCACATGTGGTTTTGCCTGTCTGTCTAGGTAACATGGCAATTGAAAATCTGTGATCATTGTAACTATTGATTAAACGCTCTTGATACGGGAACGGTACAAACGGCATCGAACCCTTTACAGGATGTTGTATCTTCATAAATTGTTTCATAAAGAACAACGGTCCAGTTTTTGGGTCCATACACTTCTCAAGTTTTTCTACTTGGTCTTTGGTGTACTTGTGTTTCTTATGCGCCTTTTTAATTTGGTCGCTATCTAATGATACATACGCCATAGTGTAGTATTTAATGGTAGATTGGTGCTAGGAAAAGACTTATTTTTTCTCTTTTTCTTCTTTGTCTTTTGCCGCTTTCTTCATTGGCTCAGTCTTATTACCGTCTTTGTCTAGGTCAATGTAGTCAGGTTTTGCCGCTTCTTGATACGCTTGTTTGAAACTTTCGTACTGTGTTCTCAAACTATTTGCTAAATCCTGTTCAGTGATTTTGTCTTCATGTGCTACTGCCATAGCATTGTCACCGTCTTGTGCTTTTGCAAATTGTGCCTTCTGTCTGTTTAATCCACCTGAGTGTTTGTTTACCAAACTGTCAACGTCTTGTACTTTTTCTTCAGGTTCATTTTGAAATGTTTCAGCCGCTTTTTCTTCATCTGGTGCTGTCATCATGTCTCGCATTTTACCCATTTGCATAGAGCCCATTGCATCGTCATGATCCATGTCTTGTTTTGGTTCGTCTGCACCAATCATTTTTGGATCAACTTGTTGCACACCTGCTAATTTTAATATTTGCATCATCATTGATGCTTCTTGTGGACTGTCTGTTGAAATTTGAATTGCTTCTTTCACAGTTTCTTTTTTCATCATTTTGCCTTCGCCTGCAATAGCGTCTTCGTCGTCTTCTTCGCCGTTAATTGCATTGTAAAAACCTCTTAGGCTTTCACCGTGTTTCTTTAAAAATTCTTCTCTTGAAAGTTTTTCTGCTTCACCATGCAAGTAATCTTTCATTTTGCCTTCGTCAACTTTTGGATTAGTTCTAGAAACATTGTCTACTGCATCTTTAACTAACTCAGGTTTTGATTCTGCTATTTCTTTCAATTTTGTTAGTACATCGATCATTTCCATAACTATTTTTTTCCTTCTATTGGGTGTTCTTTTGTAATTTTAGAGAACGGACTTGGTGTTCCTACTTCTTCTTTGCTCATTGCATCTTGTGTTTTAGCATCTGTACCTTTTGCAATTTCGTATCTATCTTCTTTGTCTTTTAATAATTCTTTGAGTAAACTCATGTTGTGTTTGTCGCCAAAGTGCTCTTCACCTTTTACTGGATGCTCTTGGAATTTAGTTTCTACGTCTGCTATTTTATTTGCTAATTCAGATTTTTTTGCTACTTGCATGTCGTCTTGGTATTCTTCTGTTGGCTCACCTGGTTTTCTAACAACCATGTGTGTCATTGGAATCCTTAATAAGTCTGAAAGGTATTCGTGCATCACTCTTGGTGACTCTGGGTAGTTTGTAGTCACGTCAAAGATAGTTACAGATTCGTTGCTTAATCTTGGAAAGTCCAAAGGCAAAGTCATGATTGGTGTGCTTTTGCCGGCTGACATGCTGGCAAGGTCAAATTTTTGAAGTGCTGTTTCTAAAGCATTCTTATCAATGTCTTTAGGATCTCCCGCGATCTTTATTTTGTAGTCATACGACTTTGCTGATTCTGTTAGATAGTCTTTAAACGTGCTCATATGCAATATTTAGTCTTTTTTTAGTAGTTTCTTCATTAATTCATTACGGTCAGATATAACAAATCCGTCGCTTTCTTCGATAGGCCCACCGTCTTTATTGCCCTGATCTAACTTCTGCTTTTTAAGTTGTAATTCGATCATTTTGAGCTTCTTGTCGATCTTGCCACTTTTAGCATCTATGGCGTTTCTTAGGAAATTTCCTGCAACCTCAAATATACGCCCCGAATATCGAGAGTCAACATTCATGCCTAAATCCATAAGATTTTTATAACTTTCCTCGGCTTCTACCGCTAGTTTGTCTAGTTCTAAATCTGACAGTTCTCCAAGTCCTTTTACTTGCGGAAGTGCCGCCGCCACTTTATCGAACTCTGCATAACTTTTTTGTAAGTTTTTCTGCGTTTGGGGATCTAAGTTTTTTGTTGAGGGATTTCCGTTTACCTCTTTAATTTTTCTATCTTTTTCTTTCTTATCTACCTCTTTGAATGCATCTTTGACATTTGGTAAATTAAGAATATCTTCTAGTTTTTTTGTCATTGTTTTATTTACTTACGTTTGCCGTTATGAAACAACTGTTCTTCTGATACCACTCTAAATCTAATTTTTCTTTGCTTGGCATAGGTATTGGCGGCCTCCCATTTGGCCATGTTGATTACAACTTGTTTCTTTTTTGCCAAACTTTTCCCTGCGGCCTCCATTGATGTTTGACTCATAGGCTTAACCTCCACCATTTCGGCATGTTTCCTTCCATTTTTATCTTGGTAAACTATGAAGAAATCAGGAACGTAAACTGTGTATTTTCCTGTGAACGGATGTCTGTAGGGAATCTTTATTGATTCACTGGCCCATTGGTATACATTTGGATGTTCGTCGCACAATCTCATGAATGCGTGTTCCCAACTTGATCTGTATGTGGGTGTCTTTGTGCCTACATACTTCTCTTGATTTTTGGGAGAGAACTTGCCCCTAGCAAATCTCGGTAACATTAGTCTATGATATTTCTAGATACAGTCTCTTTTGTGTCCAACGCTTTCCTTACACCTAATCTGCTTGACTTATACCTGTTTGCATTTAATATAATCGTCATTAATTCTGACAGCAACACTGGACTGGCATAACTTAATTGGTCTAGTATCTGTTGTGGCTTTATATTATCGATCTTTGCCTGTGAGAGTATTGCATATGCAGTTGATTCTGCCGCTTCTCTAGAAAAATTACGTTTTACAAAAAAAGCAATAGTGCTGTCATATTCTCCAACGTTGAATTGATAATCAGTTTGATAGTTTGTGGTTGTAAGTTTATCTATTGTATCTTCTAAACTGTCTTTATCTTTTTGTGGTAAGTTTGTGTAAAATTCAGCCATTATAAATTTGCCTTTTCAGTTGCTATCTCAACATTTTGCGTTTGTCTTGATATTTTTATGTAACCCTCTGTCACTAATTTCCTTATATTTGTAACTGCTTTATTACTGTACACAGTTTTGACATTGTCCGATGATCCTTCGTATTCAATATTTGATTCGGCTACCCCAAGTCCCTTTCGAGAACCTATGTCTTTATAGTATATACCTGCCGCTATTTCGTCCCTTACTTCTTGGTCGTCACTAACTAACCTGAAGGCCTCATCCGCACCTAAGAAATTTGCAGTGTCAACTGTTGAGTTTGTAATCACTGTGTTATTGGACTGGTCTTTATTATCTGCAGTGGCCTTTGCTGATGCTATTGTTGAAGCACCTATTATGGCCGCACCAACACTAAATTGGGCAATTGGATTTGATATTGTTCCTGCCTGCTTACTTACTTCCAGCACTCCTTCTTTAGCAATACCTTTCAATTCTTCTTTTACATCTGACTTTTTAATTTTTTTTGCGTTGTTATACGTATTTGATGCTGATAAAATGGCACCGAGTATGTTGCCTGATTGGACGTTTCGTATCACAGAACCTATGCCGTCCACAACACCACCTGGGCCAAAAATACTATTTGTGCCACCACCTAACACTGTAAGTGGACTAGGAGAATTGTCGTAATTGATTGTCGCAAAGCCAGGCACATTATTTCTGTTTACTATACCTGATTTGTATATGACTGTCTCGTATAATATTTGCATTGTGTTGTTCAGTACACCAGCGCCGTCGGCTTGATCTAAAGTATCATGTGAGAAAGATCCAATTACAGGATTTACTAAAGTCATAGACGTGAATCTTTGTTTGTGTAAAACAAATATTTCTATTCCTTTAAGATACGGTTTCTGCCTAATCCTTGGCGTGTCCATTCCAAATTTTGTAGTAGGCCTTGCCTTATCTCCGTACAAGTAGTAATCATCTTTAGTGTTAGATATGGTTAAGTCATTATTCATTGCCACAGAATCAGCAATATGATATTCATAATATTTTTTCCAAAATGCATTTACTGTGTCGGCATGATCGTCGTGAAATGTTATGTTGACAGGCTCGTATGCTATCCTAGTTGCATTGTACATTTTTTTGTTGTATTGTGTTTTTTCTTCGTAACTCATGTTGTACTTTGGAAGGTCACATGCTTTTACTAACATGTTAAGTTGATATCTCTCAGCAGAATTAAAGCCGCCCATGAATAAGGTCTCGTCGGTATTGAAGACAACATGAAACAGAAATTTCTGTTTCGGCATCAGTTTAAAATTGTTGTCTATGTACAATCTCGATGCGTGTTGGTAGTCTTTCATACCTGGTAATCCGTCTTGGAAACCTTTTAAGAAGTTGTTTATGCTTGGCATACTGTTATTTATAGTCACAAAAAAAGCGCCTATAAAGACGCTTTTAATGTTATAATTGCTAACTTAATTTTTTATTACTGTCCACCACCTGTACTTAAAGTACCGATAGTTCTAGCCACTGCTGTTCCAATTCCTGTTCCTGTAGGTGTTTGGATTGCGTTGTCATATCTAATTGACATCGTGATAGTTACTGGCTCTGACTGGTTGTATGCTAACGAGTTGTAGTTTACGTTCTCAACGTAAGCACCGTACAATTCAAATGTTTCTAATACATTTGGTGCACTTGCTCCGTTACCACCATCTAACATTTCAATTCTACCTGTGAATTTGTAATCAATACCTGATGCCGCTGAACTTTGTTCAAAGAAGTCGAATTGTTTCTGAATTTGTTCACCAACTAATTTAGTTACTGAGTTGTTTACATCATCTCTTAAAGTGATTGTGATCGGTTCCCAAGTGTGTTTACCAGCAGTGTAAACTTTTGAGTTGTAAACATCTAGTGTTACTGTGTCAAAAGTTAAGTTTGGTCTAGTGATATCTACCACTTGTTTTGTTAGTTCTGATCTTGGTGTTGATACTCCAAAATTTTCCAGGATCGCTCTAAAACGATATTGTAGTTTCGGCATCAATAAACCTTGTGATGCAGAACTCTGATCGTTTGCTAGTGGTACTGTAAATTTTGATAAAGTTGATATTGCCATGTTTCTCTCTCCTATTTATTCAAAAATTAGTTCCCTAATTTTGCAATTTCTCCTGTGTTTTTGATTCTTAACGGTATGTAAATGAATTCAACTGATTTGATTGGTTCAATTGCTATATCTACATACAATTCATTTCTGTCTATCCTTGTAGGTGTGTTGTTTGTGTCATCACATACTACTAGGAAGTCAAACAATGCCCTTTGTCCTGTTAACTCTAACAAGAATGATTCTATTGCACCCTTGATTTCGTTTCTAGTCAACTCATCATTTGGTTCAAAAATGAAAGGTTTCGCAATAGCATCTAATTGTGTTCTTAAGAACACTGCTAATCTTGAAACATTTATTCTATCTAGTGCTGAACTTGACGATGTCTTAGTCAAGTTACCGAAGTTTACTATTCCTGCACCTGAGAAGAAAGTGATTGGGTTCACTTTAACTTCATGCATTGAATCTCTCACTGACTCCGTAACAGATATTGTTTCGAATTCACCAGACGCTGTGTCGATGTAACCAACTGATGTTGCATTGTCAACAACACCTCTTCTTGTTCCTGCTGGTGCAAACCATGGGAAAGCGATGTTATCGTTATTTGCTAGTGTTCTCATCATCATGTGTGATGGTGGAACAACAATTGATTTACCTGTGTTGTCTGTTGTTAAACCTGATGGATAAAACACACCTAAGAACTCACTTGCACTTACTAGACCGTCTTCGCCGTTGTCTAATGCGCCTGCTGAGTTGTTTGCCCAGTTTTGTATACTAGTTGATGTGCCTTCTAATCTTAAAGGAGTATCACCTACTATAAATGCAGTGTTGTTCCTGTCTGTGTTTAGATTGATCAAGTTAGAAATCAACTCTGGGTAACCAGGACAAGCAAGAACATTAAATGCTCTTTGGTCTTCTCTGATTGCTTGGTTAGTGTCGATCTCTGATTTTAATTGTTGAACAACTACTTTTCTCTGTGCTTTTCTACCGAAAGAACCAGATCCGTCTGCGTTGTTGTTTGATTTAGTAACCCATCTGTCAGGGAAGTAAGTCGCTACGCTTTCATTACTTGCTCTGATGTTACCTAAACCAGTTGATCCGCTTCCTGGATATTTTGTAGTTGTTATGTAATTGTTTTTGTATTCTTTTACATTGTAACCAGATCTTCTAGTGTTCCAAAGCATTATACCTTGTGGGAATAGCGTTGGATCTGGAGCATCTGGATCTAGGAATCCATCGCTCAATAAGTCTTTGATTGAACTTGGTGATCCTGCACCACCAGTTGACAATGAATCTGCCTTGTCAGCCGCTGTGTGATATCTAGCATCTGCAAACACAATACCGTCTTCTGTAGTTTGGTCTGTCTTGTCAACTAGTTCCCAAGCCGCACCCGATGTTGTTACTGCAACTTGGTTCGATGTGTTAGTAGAACTCAAAGTTGCTGATGTGTTGTATTTGTAAAGTTTTGGATAATTTTCTAAGTCTGAAGTGTCAATCCATAAGTCGTTAGTTACAAGTGCAGTACCATCTGATTGTGTAGTTGGCGCCGTTGCACTAAACTGAGGACCATTTGGATCTGTTGTTGCATACGCTGTAGCATATCCAACGAAAGTAGTTCCATTATGTGCCATAATGTCTGCTTCGTCAGTTGCAGTGTGATACCATAATGTACCATCTGCTGGCTCGTTGCTTGGTGCACTTGTACTTGCAGTGTAACTTAATCTCTTCCAGTTACTTGCTAATATACCTGTGTTAGCACTTGAGTCAATGCTGTCACCTGTTGGAATGTCATACAAGTTGTCAATCAGTGTTGAACTGTTTGCAGTGTATGTTCCATAACTGTGTGCAGTAGTTTGACTGAAACCTGCATCTGCTAATGGCGTTCCTGTCATACCTTCTTCTGTCATTCTAAATTCACCACCAAGTTTGTGCGTCATTACAATCGCACCAGCAGTTGTTTTAGTTGCTGAAACGTTCGTTAAACCTGCACCGTTTACAGCCGCTATAAAGTCGTCTGCTCCAGTACCACCTAGTGTAACTGTTACTGCTCCGTTCAATGCCTCTTGGTTCTTGACTGACTCTTGAATTTTGAAAGTGTCTGAACTTGTGAAACTTGGAGAAGTGTTATTACTTGTAATAGTTGTAGCACCACCTTCATATCTAAATAGTTGGAAGTCACCAACGTTAGGAGTAGAATCTGTGGCATCTGCCGCTGTCATTGATTCTTCTGTAACGTTGTATTGTGCGTACACTGTACCTGTTGATATTGCAGTACCGCCGTTTGCCGCATCTAAGTTGAATATCGCTGAAGCGTGGTTGGCATAAAGTGGACTAGCCACTTGTGAGAAACTTGCACTTGCTGAACTATAAAGTTTTGTAACTAAATTTGCTCCTGCATTTGCTGAAGTTGTCTTAAACCAAACTGAACCATTAGGTCTGTCTTCGTCTGCTGTTTTCCAAGTTGGTCTGTTTGTGTGTTTGTCCTGTAAGAACTGAACACCGTTTAACACTTTGTTAGATGTTAATCCTAAGTCTGCTACTAGTGTTCCATTTCCTTCTTCAAATCTAATTGTGTTTGTACCACCTGTTGAGTCACCTAGTGCCTTACCGTTGTGGAATATTTCTAGGTTACCTGTTGTGCTGTTAACACTTGCTGTTACGTTAGTTACATTAGATCCAATCGCTGTTGCAACATCTGATAATGCTGTACCACCAGCCGTTATAGTAATATCGTTCATCTTCATGTTGTTACCACTTGTCACTGTTGTTCCTGAGGCTATTGTAACCATAGGCAATGATGCGTGCCAGTCGTTTGATCCAACTTGGTTCCAAGCATTGTTTTGATCTTTTTTGTAGATCTTGTTTGTAACGTGTGTTGTGTTGATTGCGTAATCGCCAATTACACCGATTGAAGTTTTTGGTGCACCAGTTGACACCGCACCTACTAGATCGCTAGTTGATGTGATCAATGTTGGAGTAATTGCTGTGAATGATTGATTAGTTTTTGACCACTCAAATAAACCGTAACTGCTTGATGCAAGGTCAAACCAGTACGTTCCATCTGTTGGATTTGCTGTCGGTGCCGATGCACTTCCAACAAGTTCCGCTGTGTTCACGTTCGCTCTAAGCACGTATGCTCTGTTTGCCACTCCTAAAAATGAGTAGGCCGCCTGTAAGCCATATTCGTTTAACTCATAACCATTTAGGCTATTGCCTGAAGCGTCTGTGTAGAATTTTGGATCTCCAAAAGTCTCTGTTAATTCTCTTTGTGATGATATCAAATAAGCAGTGTTGGCTGTTGCAGTTGTAGTACCTGTTGCTGTGCCGTCGCCTGCACCATTTTGCTTATCCTGTGATGATGCTACTATGAATAGTGGTGTTGTACCCGCATCTGATGGTACGTAGAAACTTTCGTTTATTACTGAAACTTCTACTCCTGGTGATGTTAAT
>Ga0209645_1001367_pt1 | contig 12278 bp, 21 predicted proteins | sample ETNvirenome_6_30_FD_184070 | JGI IMG/M metagenome (GOLD analysis project Ga0209645, IMG submission 184070) | Marine viral communities from the Pacific Ocean - ETNP_6_30 (SPAdes) (version 2) | ecosystem: Environmental > Aquatic > Marine > Oceanic | place: Pacific Ocean | collected 2013-06-19
AGGTAAATCAGAGCAAGAAATCTCTCAGAGGTAAAATCTGACCTCCAACCCAAAGAAGTGCCTAGAATCGCCTGTAAATGCACTTTATTCATAACCCTAATATCAATCGCAAATCTATGAGTCGTATGCTAGGTTCATCAAGACCTTCAAAAAGAAGAGGATATACAATAACAAATTTAGGCACTTTCAAATCAACAAGAAAATTTTCGGGTGATAGGTATTCTTTGACATCGGTTGCCCCTACCAAAAGAAACGCTCAATCTAAAGCAAAGATACTAAGAAACACTCTTGATAGAAATGTTAGAGTTGTTAAAACTAAGTCGGGTTACGGATTGTATTCAAGAAAGAAGTGATTCCTTTGGATTCTGCTGATTATGATAAAATCGCTATCGAAAGAATGCGAAAGCATAACGGAGGTTTGAAACTTCATACTGCTTTAGGTAACAAATCAAGCATTCGTATCAGATGGAAATTGAAAAGATTAGGTTTGATGAAATCTGATTTCGGGAGAGATTTAGCATCTTTGATTGATGAAATCGCAATCAATGAAACCTTTCAAGATACACCGATTAATTTGAGATATTCAGCAATTGAAAGAAAGAAAGAGGATGTTGAGATATTCTCCCCTCTTGTTGATGATTTTGTAAAATAAAAAAAGCCCCTCCCCATGCCTTAGCATGAGAAGGGGCGTACTCGACTTTTGTCGTGCTTTCTGATTTGTTATTCAAATCAAGCCTTTTTGCTTGCTAGTTCTCTAAGTGTGATGAATTTCTTAGAGTCAAATTTTTCAAGACTTACTAGCGGGTTCATAGCAGATTCTAGTGATAGGCGATATAGAATCCCGTCAATCTTAGAAAGTTTATTTTGACCTTCCTCATAGGAGTCTTCATAAAATGAGTTACCATTATTGATTAAGTTTTCAAATACTTTGATTTTAGTTGATGTTCGTAGTCCCTCAGTTAGAGCCTCAGCAGTAGTGAATGCGTAATTCCAATATTCTTCAATACTAATCTCAACAGTGTTTTTCCAATTATAAGTTTGCTCAAATTCTGTTTGAATCTTCATTGCTTCTCTAGCAGTTTCAGCAAGTTGAATTTCGACTTTTCTATCTAACAAATCAACAAGGAAATTAACAACTTTTTTAGTCATTATTGTACCTTCATCATTTCTTTTACTTGTGTACTCTTTAGCGAGCATAAATTTCCATTCACTTGATAGAGTTGTTACGATATAGGGGTAAGTATTCATGTTTTCAACTAAAGCAAGTTGAAGAGAGTGAACTTCATCATAAGTGAATTGATACCACTTATTCAAACTTAGGTTCTTCTCAACCATTTCTTCGACTGAACTTTCGTAATATGCTACCTCAAGGCATAGGTGTTCGTTATAGTTTTCGGCTACGATATTTCGGATGTTTTTTCGTGACATTTCGATTTCCTCCTACCTATGGCATGAACCTCTAGTATATCAAGTTATAACTTAAGAAACTTCAATATCTTGATTTTTCATAACTTTTGTAAAATCGTTATACTGCTCAATAGAAGCGAAATAAGGCGTTCTTTTGTCTTAGAGGTCAAATCGTACCCCTAGAGCAAAAGAATCGATTTTAGGGCTATTTCTGAGCGTTTTTAGAATAGTTCTTCTGAATCATCAATATCAAACTCTGCATCATCTCGATTGAATATTATTTTGATATCTTCTTTCTTATCTTCATCTAATAGTTCAGCAAGTGAATCATGAATTAGATTTGATTTGTGAGGATTTGAAAAATACCATCTATCTAACAAATCTCCAAACTTCTTAGGCTGAATTTCTGAGGGGATTCTCTTTGTTGAATCACCGATTACAGAAATTGAATATTTTCTTAGAGCGAAGATATTCACTAATGCAAAATCACTTTTGACTTTCGCCTCTTTGATTGAATACGGCTTATACACCGAGCGTTCAATTTTGTTCTTTTCTGAGTTCTCTTCAATGAATGATTTACAACTCTCATGTCCTCTCAAGAAATATGAAGCGGAACCTCTGAAAGTGTGTTTGTATTTTGAACCCGTATTAGAATCAATGAGAGAATATACCCCCGATTGAATGCATACTAAATCCAACTCTGTACCATCGGGAACTTCGTTCTCCCAATCACCCAAATTAAAGCATGCAGGCGCATGATTTGGGGGAATAATAGCATCTTTTTTACTAAGAACAATTCCATCAGTAGCGAGAGATAGAACCTGCTGATTATTGACTCTCATAAATTCCGCTAATCTAACTCTAGTATAAGCGGTAACAACCGAGGCGTAAATGGGATTAAACATCTTACCCGCCTTATTTTTTATGGCTTGAATTAATTTTCCGTAGCAACTATTTAGACAAATCTTCGCAACTGCATAATCAGCAGATTTTTTGTCAGCCGTCATTTTAATTTCGTAAAATTTGTTTATGAATTCTCTGAAAGGCTTTCTATCAGTTTCGGGATAGAAAATAGCCCACTCCCCAAATGATATAAAATCGGGATTCCAAAGAAGTGCTTCTTTGATTTCATCGAGTGTAAATATTCCGTGAATTTTAGTTGGTGAAACCAAAGTTTTCAATTTTGATTTTCTAGTTAGAGGATTCCATCTTTGACCCTTTGGAAATCTGAAAATAGCCTCAACAAATCCTAATTGCATCGGTCTAACTTCATCGAGTTTCTTTCTAAGTAAATCGGGGCAATTATGAATCAGCCATCGACCTTTAGAGATATCATCAAGATGATACATGGCATAAGGATAAGCAGAGGCTAAATCATAGGCTGAAACTCCTTCTGCATAGCCTTGTCCCGCAACCTCGAACCACCCGCCTGTATAACTTGAATAAGCGAATCTTAGTAACCAATTTGCTATTGAATTATAATCACCATTTGCATAAACATAATCATTGAGATGAGGAATCTCATAATTTTCAAGAAGGTGTTTTTGCGCTACATTAGCAAGAGAATAAGGTTGCATGAATCTAACTCCTGCATCAACAAACTGCTTCTTTTTCAATCTCGCTAATTCACCACATAATTGAGCGTCAAGGATAGCATAGGATTCGATATCGTCACGATAATATTCAGAATAAGGCAGTTCCATCATTTCCCCTGTTTTCATATCTTCAACCCTAATCATTTCTTCAAGTCTTGAAACATCGAGTTTAGTACCATCAAAACAAATTTCTTGCTTTCCTTTACCGAGATAAATTTCACCCGCTTTTTGTAATCTCATTTTGTTATAGAATTGTGAGATATCCCAACAATCGACAGGACTTAATTTATGCTCGTGAAGAAAGAAATCTTTAGGCTTAAATTGAAGATGTTTTCCTTCAAGATATGAGATTTCAAGTTCCATTTCTTTACCGAAAACTTCTATGAAAATTGTTAGTTTGTCATTCTCAAGAAGTGAAAGAATATCTTTTTCATCTAGGGTTTTCAAAATGGCTTGCGCATCAAATTTCAGATTATAGAAAAAATACTGTTTTGTAGTGATTGATTTCTGCAATTTCTTACCTCTTTTCCTCGAATAACGGTAACTATGAACGGGGTTAAACATTACCTCTAAAAGTTGGGAAATTGTACTCACCTCCCAAACTCCGAACTCTGTCGAAAATAGCCAAATTGCGCCTCCTAGAGTTTCAGTATCAGCCCCGCAAATTCTCTTATCATTGAGCGAATAAGTTGAGTTTGTAACCTTTCTTTTTTGGGTCTTGTATTCGGGTAATTCCCTCAATTCTAACTTATTAGAAAATCCCTTATTTTTCCTACGATAATCATTGAATATTATGTCCTCATCAATCATTCAAATCCCTCCTCTAAAATGGATTTTAATTGTTCTTGTATGCATCTCGGTAATCTTGCCAATCATCGCTATTATCTGAGAATCTTGCCCTATCGTAAAGTGCGGTTATATTTCGAAGAAAGTCGATTCTATCAGATGAAAAATTATCAATCTCATCTTGTAAAATTCTTCTATCTTCTTCTGTTTCGGCATTGATTAAATCCCTCTTTTTCCTCTCTAAATCTTTAACAAATCTCTCCTCATATAATCTAACTTGAACATTAGTTAAACCCCTTCTATTTCCTGTAAATTCGTTAATCTCCTCAGTTCTAAAAGCGTCTTGTACTGTTTCCTTCTCATCAGCCTCAAACTGAACCCATGAAATAGTCCCATCAAATTGATTTCTAACCTGTGTTGCTGAACCCGTCAATTTCCTACCATTAGAGTTAATTCTTCTGAGAATATCGTTATCTTTTGGGGTAGTTCGACCACTTTTCCAATTTCCTATTGTGCTTGTTGAAACATTGTATTTTTCAGCCGTTAATTTAACTCCATCTCTTTCAACTAAAGCGGCTAATCTCTTCTGAAAAATATCACTCATAGACTCACCCTAATAGAGCATTGGTAATGCGAAAATTGAGATATCATTTCAGTCAATTTTGATAATAATTCAATTTGAGAATCTGCATTTACCACTAAATCCTCACAGACATTACACAAAGGTTCGTTACAGGTCAAAACGATTTGAAAATTACTCATCTAAATCACCATAATTCTCAATCTCAAACGCTACAATTTCTTTAATCAATTTGCTTATTCTAGGTTGTGAAACTCCGAACATTCTAGCGAGTTCTGTTTGGGTCGAACCATGAGAATATAAGATTATTATTTTCTCTTTATCCTCTCGACTCAGAACTCTTGTTCTTCGATGCATTTTCCTAACTCTTTCTTTATTTTCCATAGTTATCACTCGGCTCATGTCATGCGAGGCGGTGAGGAATTATAACCTTAACCGAAGGATAAAAAGGGTTAGCAGTATCGCATTTAACCGATGAAGTTAGCAAGCCGACAGTCAAAGATTTTTGCAGATATTTGTTTAATTATAATTTACAATAATGGTAAAAAATCTCATCATCAACTTCATACAAATTTTAAGGAAATGGGTTATCGAAATTTTCCTTCGATTATGGGATTACCGCAACTGCTGAAATATTTTCCATACTTCCAACAAGATGAATCATCTAATTGGGTAATTACCGAAATCGGAATTACTAGAATCGAAGAGTTGAAAATTAAACCGCCAACTTCTAGGGCGGCAAAAATCCCCGAAATTTCGGATTGAATTATTGTGTCTATTATGACATAATAATTCAAAAGAAAACCGCTATACTGCTCAATACAATCCGAATAAGCGTATGTTTTGCCATTTAGGTCAAATCGTACCACTAGCGAAAAACATGCCCTTAAACGGGCTAAAAATGCCCTTTTTTCGTAATTCTGTTATAACCCTACTAATCTTGGGTCGATTCGATGAATAACAGAAACCAACTGTTTAACAATGCGACCCGTGTTCTATCGGTGATATCTGTAGTTGCTAGCGTTGCCTTCATCCTCGGAGTAGGATTAGGCGACATTTGGGAAGTTGTTGTATCCCCTGCTGATGCAAGACTAAACCCCGATACCCTTGCTGATTTCGGTGGCGATATCGGCGCTCTTGACAGACTAATGGCTGTCGCTTCTTTGGGTGTTGTTCTCTTTGGAATCGGTGCTCTTTCTTTCAGTAAGAGAGATGGCATTCTTTACGACTTCCAAACATACCTTCCGTGGATTATCGGATTAGTCGGAATCGTTGGATTCTATGATATCATGAGCGATGTTCTTTCAGACTCATGGGATTATGCCGCTAATACTGATAACTACAACGCATATGCGGTCTTTATCGCTACTGCGGCACTTGCGGGAATCCTAAACTTCTTGGGATTGTCAAAGAACTAAATCTCCGAGGAGGTTTAGACTTGAAAAAGGAGAATAAAAAGCCGACAGGCTCGACTTTTGCACTAGCCGTCATCTTACTGATGGCGGTTAGTGCCTCCATTTCTGAGAATGATGTTGTTGCTATCAATACACATCCTTCTTGTAGTGATGGAATAGACAATAACGGATTCGATGGAATTGATGCAGAAGACCCACTTTGTCAGCAATCTATTGAACAAAATCCTAACGGTGAGAGTCCTCCATTAGGACCACCGCCCGCACCCTAGAGAGTGATAAAATGAAACAGATACCAAAGAGAGAGGGAGCCGCTTTGAATGGCTATGGTCTATCAGTTTTGAGTTTGGCATTGTTGTTATTTCTGCTACCTTTTGCTTCTAGTTTAGTGATAAATTTAGGTGAAACCGTAGGAAATGAAAGAACTCAATCTTTACATGATTTTCAAGTTCTTAATGCCTCTTCTGATTATTTAGGTATGCCTAATTCGGGTTCTTGGATAAGTTCGGGAGATTCACCGAATGCGGTATGTGATGAAGTTGAGAATACATCAATCTCAACCGCACCGTTTGGAGAATGTGAATCATATTCTATTTCAAGAGGTTCTGCCCATCCTACTCAATTAGGTGGTTTTACTATCGGATATTATGCAGATGAAATCGGTTCTTATACGGCAAGTAATGGATGTGCTGATAACAGTAATTCTTCAATTTCATGCGGTAATAATAATTTCAAAATGAGGTTTCATGATGTAACTTTTGATTATTCATCCGATGTTATTAGTGATTTTAGATTTACAATATTGAACTCAAATGTTCCCGACCCAAATAAAATGTGTAGTGATACTCATAATGCCCCTCTAGGGGCTAACATTTCAGTCGATTATAGAGTTGATTTTGAGATATGGGAGCAAAACAGAATAACCCCAACTTCTCCCGAATATTGGGTTAGAAATAAGACGATTGAAGGATTTGAAGGGATAAATTATGAGTTCTATAATCTTGAGGATTTTTCTAGCGGAGGTTCTAATTTCTGTTTCAATAAATTTGAAATTAAACATGAGTTAGATTTTGCAGATTCTCAGAGATGGAATTCGCAAGTTTTAGACCAATTAGATGAACCAATTTTGAATATTTATGGACAACCAAAAAATCAAACTGTCGCCTTTGTAATAAGTTGGGATGATGTAAGAAATGCTGACCGTGATGTCCCTTTGAGTAGGTCGTCGGTTATCTTACCTTATGAAGCGTTGAATAATGTGCTATTAATTTCATCAGTTCAGTTCGATAGTTATGAGGTTGAATATTGGAATGCGGCAACTAACACTTTAACGCTGATTCTAGGGGTTGTTTTTGCTTTAACCGCTTTCGCTTCAACCCCATTTTTTAACCCCACAAAATCAAGGATAATTGACCGTCTGAGGGATGCTTAATGATTTGGATTTATTTTATTGTCATTGTAATGACTATTGGTAGTCTGCAATTAGTTGCAGATAAGGAATTTTTCGGTTCTAATATTAAGAGAACGATATTCGGAGGGACAACATCAACCGCTTCATACGGGTGGCTTTCAGTATATTCGGGATTTGAGAGTTATTTGAGGGCTTGTCTTGATGGCGATTTTGGTAATGGGGGTTATTTCTTAATCATATCATTAGTCGCTTTGTTGGGGGTTTGGATTTGGAATTTAATAGTAACAAGAAAATATATCGTGAGGTGATAGAATGGCGGCACCATTAGCAGCAGTTGGTACGGTAGCACTTGAAGGGGCAACTAGAAAGGCGGTTCAAGTGGGAGGAGAGCAGGTTAGAAATCCCGAATCATTCCTAAATCAAGCATTGAAATATTTAGCGATAGCAGTTCTCATTTTATCTATTCTTTTAGGTCTTTATTTGGTTGCTAATTGGGGATTTTTGAAAGATGGGTTAGATGGTTTGTTTGATAACACAACCTTAGGGAGATTAGTAGGAATAACCGTAAAGAATCCATTTTCGGGAATTGGGGCGGTAGTCGCCTATCTAAATCCTTTCAGAAATAGAAGATTCGGAGGGGAATAAAATGAGGGAGAAGAATGGAGAGAATTTTGTTTAGATTGACGGTATTATTTGGAATTTTGATTTTGTTACCTAGTGTTTCAGCATCTTGTATTTCATATGGATTTTTTAGTGATGACTCGATAAATCATAGGTCGTTTTTGATGACGGAAGGTTATCATTTCGGAAATCAATTGTTTATTGAAACAAATTGCGAAACTGAAATTATAGTCAATGGCGAGGTTCAATTTACCACTAATTCAACCGCTACTTTATTTGTACCGAATGGAATCCATAATATTGAACTAAAGTCTGAAAATTCAACAAGAAATTATTCATCAGTTTTAGTTCAAGGAGGTGCTTTTTTAGACAATGCAATTCAATCAAATAATTCGATTTATTCAGATGATAAAATTCAGATTTCGGTTGAAGATTTAGATTCAAGCAAAGTGTTTGTAGCGATTGGAAATTCATTGATTTTGTTTATTCTGATAACCGTTGTTTATTGGCGGGTAATCAACATTTACACGGATAGATATTATTTCGAGGAGGTCATTTCATGAGCGAAGTTATCGAACCTCTTCACTATGAGCAAAAATATGGTCGGACTTGGGCTGATGTGTTTTCAAGTGGTGTATTTTGGTTAGGTATGGTGGGTGTTTTGGTTGTGCTTTATTTCATTTTCAGAGATTTCAAAATAACAATTCCGACATGGATTTTCGCTTCAATAGGAGCATCATTTTTGTTTATTCCTTTCTTGATTAATAGAGCCAAAGAAGATGCGAATTTGTTAGTTGTTGTTTCTGATTCCGATACTCTAACCGAATATAGAATTGGTAGGAGATATCCTTTCAATATCGAAGGCTCTCCTCTAATCTTCACATCTGAAACGGGAGTTCAGAGAATAGTCTTAACAGACATAGAAAAAACAGAAAATTCAGTTATTGGATATTCGTCAGAATTGGCGGAGTTTTCAACATTTGATTATATCCGAGATACCTCAACTCTCAGAAGATTATCTCAAGCATTTACAGAGCATTTGAGAGGCGAAAGATTAACTCAAGAAATGGTCGCTTTGCAGGTCGAGTCTAAAGTGTCCGAATATAGCGAAACATGGCTGAAAATGCTTTACGGGGTATTAGACCCCTCAGAGATTGAAACGCTTCTAAATGAGGCTCTAAATGATGAAAAATCGCCTATTAGCGAGGAGGTGTTTGAATTTGATATCTCCGAATCCTAGAATGGTCGATTTACTTCTTGAAGAAGGTCGAAAATTCGATAAAAATAAATCTGCTATCGGTTGCGGAGTTGGAATAATTCTAGGACAGGCTAGAAGTGGAAAAACTGCTTTATCATGGTGGCTTTTAGAGTTTGTAATTCAGAAAACAAATCGTCACATCGCATTGATTGGGATGGCTGATTTAGTGATTGAGCAATTACCGAATGAATGGAAACATAGAGTAAGCAACCCCGATATTTCAGATATTCTCTCAGTACCTAGAGGGGCGGTTATTTTGATAGACGATTCAGCCGTAATGTTGAATTCGAGGAGTTCCATGAGAAAAATGCAAGTTGCTATGAATCGACTTTATGGAATATTTTCACATCTATCTCAAACCTTGATTCTAACAACTCAAAATCTGAATACTATTGATATAGGTGTTTTTCGTTCAACTCATATCTGTGTATTAGTCCGATTTTGTGAAAGATTTTCATTGATTAATGACCCTCACCCGTATAGTCAAAAATTATTGAAAATACAGGATATTTTAGAGGAAAATTCAGAACTCCCGTATTATCGAGATTTGTATTATTCTCTCGAAGAAAATCTTCTGTGTAAATCTCACTTTCCCGAATGGCTTGATAGGAATAAGGAGGGTAATAAAGAGAGAGCGACAATTCTATCGAAACCTTACGGATATCTGAATAAAGAGGAGTTACAAGAAAGGATATTCAATTGAGATTTTCAAGGTCGGGGGTTCTCCCTCCTCTTTCCCCCGACCACCTAATTATAACTTATATCGTCGTATTCATATATGTTATACTGCTTAGCCTGTACCATGCCGAGGCATACAAAGAAAAAGGAGGAGCAAGAGTTGGCGGAAACCAACAATCAAACAACCCAATACCCCGAATCCGTAATGGTGGATTTGAGAACTGTCGAGGTCGGTTCAAGTGTTAAATTTAACATCGAATCGGTTAGAACGGGTATTTCTAGCAAGACAGGAGATGACTTCATAGTCGCTACTGTATCAAGCGAAGAAATCGAGGGTAACACAATATGGTTCAAGGGTAAATTTGGACTACAAAACGGCTACGCTTCACTATTGAAAGCGTTTGGTGGAGTTATTGAAGGTGACTGTGTTTATCACAAAGTCGAATCAAAGAAATCCCCTGTAGGCTACGCTCACAGATGGACTATTGAATAATTCTAGGGTTGTAATAAATCAGAGTTAGAACGGCAAAAGTCGAGTACGCCCCTTCTCATGCTAAGGCATGGGGAGGGGCTTTTTTTATTTTCAAGACCATAGTATTTGGTCTGCATAATATCCGTTTGAATTTTTTACCTTGCGATTTTTATTCATTCTTGATTTGTAATTTTTCTTTTTCATATCTGCAAATTTTACACCTTTGGTTTTTCGATATGTTGGATAATCTGAATATCCTATTGACCCGACTGATGCAACTTTTTTTCCATTTTTGAAAACATCAATCTTTTTTCCTTTCCTTGAAGATGGTTTTATTTTTACACCTAACCGCTTCGCATTTCTATAAGCCCTTTGAGGAATCTTGTATCTCATCTAATTTAGTGGTATGATAACAGGCATATCAATAAAACGCTCAGAAATAGCCCTATAATCGACTCTTTTGCTCTAGGGGTACGATTTGACCTCTGAGGCAAAAGAACGCCTTATTTCGCTTCTATTGAGCAGTACCCCATTTAAGTTATAATTTCAATTTGGTACACTTTTCATACTAATTTTAAGTTATATTGATATAGGCTACTCGATACCGTTAGGTTATGCGAGCAATCACCGCAACGGGAATTTACACCCGAAAATTAGAGGAGGCGATTAGAGTCGGGGACGATTCTATGATAAAAACTGAGAAGGGTAAGGAATACTTTGTTTCGATTGATTTTAAATCTGATAGAGTTGTTATCTCGATGGAATCTGTTTCATCATATTGGGAGAGAGTCTTTTCAGTCTTTCACGATAAAGGAGATTATGTTAGGCATGAAGGGGTTCGACACATCCCTATGCCAATCAAGGCATTCTTATCAGAGTTAGGTATGAGAGGTGTTCAATGATGAAATACGGTCATTACAAGTATTACACTATCAGAGGTCCTCAAATCGTTTTTCATAATTCTGAACATTGGACTGATGCCTACAAAGTCGATAATTTTACTCCTATCGTAGTCATCAGATATGGAGAGCCTGCTAATCTTTACATTGACAACAATTTGAGTTATACTTCAATTGAAGTTATCAACCCAAAAGAGTTGAAATATTGGTTTGATTTGGCTAATTCTATCCTAGAGGTGAAACAATGAATCAAGATGATGCTTTCACCTTTTTCGCATATTCCATCATTGGAAACCAAAAGGAGGTAAAAAACATGCAAAACCTAACAAAAGCAAACGAAGCACAGCAGATGATTGACATGGCAGAAATAGACGCTATCAAAGACCTTGAAATGGTCCGTATGATAGCGGAACTTCTAGGCGACAGACTGATTATTTCAGACAGTCCTAGAGTGAACCTATTAGGTGCTGATATCGCCCTAATCAGTCAAAAGGCTAGAAACCTACTGAATGAAATCCGCTACGAGTGATTTCAAAATTTCAGATATAGCACGACAAAAGTCGAGTACGCCCCTTCTCATGCTAAGGCATGGGGAGGGGCTTTTTTATTTTCATTTAATTTCTTCATAAAATGTATATCCTTTTGCTGATTTTACTACTCTATATTTTGTGTTTTTTCTTCTTGAAATTCTCTTTCTTCTTTCAAGTGCGGGACTATTTTTTTCAACATTGCTTATCCTTCTAATCATTGTGATACCATTAAATTCTCTGAATTGAGTATTCGGATTAGGGCTACCTTTTCTATTACCTGTATTCGGACTTATCGAATCAAAACCCTCAACATATTGTTGATTAGCATATTTTGTTTTGTATAATTTCCCCGCTTTTGCTTTTTTTCTATTCATCTGCAATTGTTTCTTTTCTTTCTGCATTCTCTCGAATATCTTAGGAAATTCCTTTTCGGTTAGAATTTTACTACTACTCTTGATTTTGAATATTCTCTTTGCATCTCTTCGACCTTTTGAATCTGAACTTCTTGACATATAATCAAATCTTTTTGATAGGGTTATGAATAAAGTGCATTTACAGGCGATTCTAGGCACTTCTTTGGGTTGGAGGTCAGATTTTACCTCTGAGAGATTTCTTGCTCTGATTTACCT
>Ga0209645_1001368_pt1 | contig 12274 bp, 9 predicted proteins | sample ETNvirenome_6_30_FD_184070 | JGI IMG/M metagenome (GOLD analysis project Ga0209645, IMG submission 184070) | Marine viral communities from the Pacific Ocean - ETNP_6_30 (SPAdes) (version 2) | ecosystem: Environmental > Aquatic > Marine > Oceanic | place: Pacific Ocean | collected 2013-06-19
TGGTCGAAGGCGGGACTTTTTAGACCAAGGGCGTGGATCATACGTCCTCATTGCAAGGGTGCCCGTCCCCTTGGTCGATAGACGGGACTAACAAGGAGATCAAATTATGAGTAAGTTTGCAGAAGCCATTAAAGCGCAACAGGCGTGGCACGAGAAAGAAAAACCCGCGAAACCAAAAATGCTTCCTGAGAGAAGGGAGCCGATTAAAGACTCATTAGTCATGCAGATTCTAAAGCTGCAAGACAAGGGTATTCCTTCTGTGAGGATTGCTAAAGAAGTCAACGTACCAGTACAAACAGTCTATAACGTGAAGCACCGTTACCTTCTTATCGACGTTAAGAATGGAACCCAGTGGTACAGACCACTAGGTTAAGGGTTTAGAATGAAAGTTGTAGATAACAGAGCACTGCTATTACGCCTTAAAAATCCGGGCAAGGTGACCACTGTAATACCCAAGAGCAAGGAGTTATCAGGAAACAGAGTGGTAGTTAATTGGGGCGTGGATGAGACACACGTACTCAAGAACCTAAACATACAAGCACCGTCACCCATTGAGGGTAAGTACAAGTGGACGGGTAAGTACGAGCCGTTCAGTCACCAAAAGACTACATCGGGGTTTCTCACACTCAACAAACGTGCGTTTTGCTTCAACGAGCAGGGCACAGGTAAGACCGCCAGTGCTATATGGGCGGCAGACTTTTTGCTCAACCAAAATAAAATCAACCGCGTCCTAGTTATCTGTCCTCTGTCGATTATGGATTCGGCATGGCGCAAGGATTTGTTTGACTTTGCTATGCACCGTACAGTGGATGTTGCTTATGGCTCGGCCAAAAAACGTACTGCGATAATCGAAGGTGACACAGAGTTTGTCATAATAAATTATGACGGTGTAGAGATAGTCGCTGATGCCATCGCAAACGGTGGGTTTGATCTGATAATTGTGGATGAAGCAACTCACTACAAGAATGCACAGACAAAGCGATGGAAAACGCTCAACAAACTACTCACTCCAGATACATGGCTATGGTTGTTGACAGGTACACCCGCTGCTCAAAGCCCTGTTGATGCTTATGGGCTAGCCAAGCTAGTCAACCCGAAAGGAGTACCACGCTTCTTTGGTTCTTTCCGCGATATGGTTATGTATAAGGTAACCAACTTCAAATGGGTGCCTAAGCCTAACGCTACTGAAACAGTGTTTAACGCACTACAACCAGCAATACGTTACACCAAAGATGAGTGTCTGGATTTGCCAGACATGATCTACACCACACGCGACATACCGCTGACGCGCCAGCAAGAAAAGTATTACAAAGAATTAAAAGAGAAAATGATTATGCAAGCGGCTGGGGAGGATGTTACCGCTGCTACCGCTGCCGTGAACATGAACAAGCTCTTGCAAATTAGTTCCGGTGCCGTGTACACCGATTCTGGCGAGACCATAGAGTTCGACACTAAGCACCGATATAAGGTGTTGCGTGAAGTTATAGACGAGTCCAGCAAGAAAGTCCTCATATTCGTACCGTTCAAACACACAATAGACTTGCTTACAGAGAAGCTACGAGCAGATGGCATACCCACCGAGATAATTAGCGGTGCAGTAAAGGCAGGGGAGCGCACTCGCATATTCAAAGAGTTCCAAGAAACAGACAACCCTAGAGTGTTGGTGATTCAGCCACAAGCTGCTGCACACGGTGTTACGTTGACTGCGGCTAACACGGTGGTCTGGTGGGGGCCAACGAGTTCTGTAGAGACTTATGCACAGGCTAACGCCCGTGTACACAGAGCGGGTCAAGACCACAAATGCACTGTAGTACAGCTACAAGGCTCTAATGTAGAAAAGCGTGTATACGCATTACTTAACAACAAAATAGATACCCACACAAAGATTATTGATCTTTACAAGGAAATACTTGACTAACGCATTAGCTACCTTTAGATTGCAGTTCTCGGCAATGAATAGGACACAAACATGGCTGATGCGAAAGTGGTAGATAGTGTCACCTTGGAGAAATTGACTAGGGTTTATCTCAAGATCAAGGGCGAAAGGGAACGTCTGTCTGCTGAATTTAGGGAAGCTGACGATAAATTAGTCGCGCAGCAAAATAAAATAAAAAGCGCACTCTTGGATCACTTGAAAGATACAGGGGCTAAGAGCGTCAAGACCGATGCTGGTACGTTCTACCGTACTGTGAAGCAGAAGTATTGGACAAGTGATTGGGAATCCATGCACAAGTTTATCTTGGAGCATGAGGTGCCTGAGTTCTTGGAGAAGCGTTTACACCAAGGGGCAGTTAAAGGGTTTTTAGAAGAGAATCCAGACCTGTTACCGAAAGGGTTAAACGTAGATTCGGAGTACGCTGTGACAGTGAGGAAAGCATAATGGAGCAGCTAGTTCCGATTGAAGATGTCGCCAAGCACTTTAACGTGTCACTATCCACGGCCCGTAAATGGGTACGGGATGGCGCTGTGCCTTCTGGCACGTATGTCAAAATAGGTAAGACTCAACGGTTCGACTTGGAGAAAGTGTCACAGGCACTTATGTCTTACAAAAAACTAGAGCCTACAGACGATCTGAAAGAAGAGCTGTCGGAGGCTTTTGATCCTACGGCATACGACCCTGACGCAGATCTGTAGTGCGCCGAATCAGCATACAGGGTGGTAAGTTTACGGGTTTGGTAGATCAGCCAGAGGGTAGCATTTGCTGTTCCATAGATGTAGTTATAGTGAACGCGGCGGACGTATCCCGCTCGTACTACAAAGAAGACTACGTAGTTGGAGCCAAGAAGTTACCTACATGCTGGTCAACGGACACCCAAAGACCTGCACCCGAAGTGCCAGAAGACCAGAGACAGAGCGCACGTTGTTTAGACTGCACTCAAAACGTCCGAGGTTCGGGGAATGCAGGGGGTAGGGCTTGTAGATTTCATCAACGCCTAGCGGTTGTTGAGGATCATGCACTGGACACGGTGTATCAGCTACAAGTCCCTGCCTCTTCGATATTTGGTAGAGAGCGCGGGGGCGGTATGCCGCTACAGGCTTACTCCAAATTTTTGTCTGGGCATGGAACGCCCTCAATAGCAGTGGTCACTAGGATAGGTTTTGACGAGGGTAGTTCTGTACCCAAGTTAACTTTCTACCCGCAGCGGCCACTAGAAGAAAAAGAACTTGAAGAAGTCCGACTCATGGTAGACCACGAGGACACGTTACAAGCAATCGCATTCAAAGTGGATTTGCATAACGTCAATGGTGGTTCGCCATTTGCGGAAACGGAAGGGTTCACAATAGCCTAAGTTAAGGAGACCAACATGGCTGAAGTAAATATGTATTACACGCTAGAGAACGTCGAAGCTCTCTATCCAAGAATTAACACCACCTACAAGTTCGATAACAAAGCGAACGGTGGGAAGGGTGGCTCTGTTAAGTGTGATCCGCTGGACGACGGAGCGGCATACGAAATGTCCTTTGTTATGTCTGAGAAAAAAGCAAAGGCGTTGTATAAGTCAATGAAAGCGGCGTATGACGTTAAGAAAGAAACTAGCTGGCCTGAGAAGTTCCCGCTGCCGTTCAAGAAAAACGATGACGGTAACTATGTCGGTAAGGCCAAGCTAAAAGGCGCTTACGGTACTGACCTAACCAAACCCCCACTGCAAGTGGACGCGAAGAACAACGAGCTACCAAAAGACTTTCAGTTAACCACTGGTAGTATCGTTAATCTTGCGGTTACCTTTGTGCCGTACTCAATGCGGGAGAATGGGGTTAGCTTACGTCTGAACGGTGTGCAGGTAATAGATTACAAGCCTATGGCTTCTCGCTCACCGTTTGGTGTAGTAGAGGGTTACGTAGCGCAGCCTGACAATCCGTTCAGCGATACCACTAGCACACAAGCCGAGCCAGAAGATGATGACTCGGATGACATATTTGGCGATGAGCCAGATACCTCTGCCGCAACAGAGGAACCCAAAAAGAAGGTTGTTAAGAAGTCCGCACCTGCACCCACGGACGACGAAGACCTGAGTGACGTTATCGACGAATGGGACGACTAAGCCGGTAACACTCCACTATGGCTAGGCATTGCCGAAGAGGGTGCGCCGACGCCCCTGCCATAGTGTCTTTCGGCATTGGGTGCAAATATGAATACGATAGAATTTTTAAGGTGGGTTTTACCCCCCGAAGGAGTGTACGTACTCTTTAGAAATAGTCTGGCTCAAAACAGACATCGGCAAGCGTACTTTAATTCGCTAGAAGATTTGGCCGAGGCCGCAGACTACTACGACAGCGAGGGGTGGGATACATACTTCGCTGTAAGTAATTATAAGAAAGAGGGTACACGTAAAGGCGAAGACGCTGACAAAGTTAAGGCGTTTTTCTTAGATTTGGATTGTGGGCCAGAGAAGGAGTTCCCCACGAAGAAAGTTGCACTGCAAGAGCTTCAGAGGTTCTGCGTTGCAACGACGTTGCCAAAACCACTCATAGTGGACTCAGGGCGTGGGTTACATGTTTATTGGGTTCTCACTGAACCAGTAGCAGTAGAAGAATGGAAGATAGTAGCTGACCGATTCAAAGCCACATGTGCAGAACATAACTTTGATATAGATACGTCAGTGCCAGCCGACACCGCGAGGGTGCTACGTGTGCTGGGCACGCACAACCACAAGTCAGAAACCCCCGCTCCCGTTAAGTTGGTGACTGCTATACCTGATACGGTTAACTTTGATTGGTTTGCCGGTAAGATTGGGTTGGACACGATACCAGTTCCCAAGAAACGCATAGACGAAGATGGGCCAGCTAGCTTACGTGACGCACTGTTACGTAACATAAAGTACAGTTTCAAAGACATACTTCTAAAGTCTCAGGAAGACACAGGCTGTAGGCAACTAAAACGAATAATAAGTGGGCAAGCTGAAGCAAGCGAACCTATGTGGAGAGCAGGGTTATCTATAGCCAAGTTCTGCGAAGACGGTGATAAAGCGGCACAGAAAATATCAGAGAAGCACCCTGAGTACACGCCAGAGCTTACGCTCAAGAAGTTAGATCTAATTAAGGGGCCGTACCGCTGCACGACGTTTGATGAAAACGAGGCAGGTATATGCACCGAATGCCCTCACTGGGGCAAGATAAAGTCACCGATAACTTTAGGTCGCAAGATTGCTGAAGCTGAACTAAGCGAAGATGGTACCTATAGTGAAGTCTCTGACTTGTCTGAGGATAATCTATACGACGTAGAGAACATCTCAGAATACGTTATACCAGCGTACCCACGCCCATACTTTCGAGGCGCATCTGGCGGTATCTATGTTCGCAATGTCAGTATAGACGGAGAGGTAGACGAGAAGGTTATCTACCACAATGACTTATACATAACGAAACGGCTGGTGGATGTAGAAGCTGGCGAGTCAGTTGTGTTTAGGTTACACCTACCAAAAGACGGGGTGCGTGAGTTCACGCTACCGCTCACTGCGGTTATCTCAAAAGAAGAGTTCCGAAAACAGATGGCAATGAACGGCGTTGCTGTCCCTAGAGTAGATGATTTATTGCAGTATATGGTTACTTGGATAAATGAATTACAGGCCACTTCTACAGCAGACGTAGCGCGGCGACAGTTCGGCTGGGTGGACGAGGAAGCGACTGCGTTTGTTGTAGGTGATAAAGAAGTACACGCTAACGAGATAAGGTACAACCCACCATCTACGCCTACAGCAGCGTTAATTCCTTACTTTGAACCCAAGGGCACCCTAGAAGCGTGGAAAGAGATGGCTAATTTCTACAACACCAGACCGGATCTAGTGATGCACCAGTACGTAGTGGGCACTGCATTCGGCGCACCTCTTATGCACTTCTTACCTCAGAACGCCTGTGCTCTGCACATACACGCCAACATAAGCGGTTGTGGTAAGTCTGCATGTATGCAAGTGGCGGCATCGGTATGGGGTGGTGTTAAGAATACGATGCTGGATGAACGTGATACTGAGTCCATGAAGTTCAATCGTGCAGAGGTACTGCATAACCTACCGTTCTACATAGACGAGCTAACAAACGAGAAAGACGACAAGCTGAGTGACTTAGCGTATCAGCTATCTTCTGGTCAGCAACGAGGGCGTATGGCAGGTGGGGCTAACTTAGAACGAACACGCGGAGAACCGTGGAAGTTCTTATCTGTTACTTCTGGTAACTCTAGTGTTATAGAGAAGATTAGCGCAAAGAAACAACAGCCCAAAGCCGAAGCACAACGTATGCTGGAGTGGCCTGCTCAGAAAGTGTTTGACTCTGTAGACGATAAGCGCATGACAGATGCGTTTGAAGCGAAGTTAACAGCTAACTACGGTCATGCAGGAGTGCCTTACATACAATGGGTTATACAGAATGTAGAAGAAGTAAAGCAAAAACTTAGAGAGATGCAGGTTCGGGTTGACACTACAGCGGGACTCAAGGCAGAGAATAGGTTCTGGTCAGCAGGGGTTGCTTGCACACTTACAGGTATTTTCTTTGCTAAGAAACTAGGATTGCTGGACTATGACGTAGAAGAAGTTTTTAATTGGTCAATGAAGTTACTTGAAGCTAACCTCAACGCTGTAGAGAACATGAGCGTGTCTGTAGAGCAGACATTGAACGAGTATCTATACGACAACTACAGCAACATCTTGATGATTAAAAGCACTGATGACTTGCGTAGTAAGCAAGCAGAGAGTAACGGCTTAGACAAGCTCGTCATACCCGACGCCGTACCCAAAATTAAGTTGGTAGCCCGATACGAAACTGACCTAAAGAAAGTTTACTTGTTGCCCAAACCCTTGAAGTTATGGTGCTCGGCGCAGCAGATAAACTACAGTGCGTTCCTAAGCGATTTGAAAGCTAAGATGGGTGCAAAACGGGACAAGGTACGTCTAGGCAAAGGCACCCTCCTCAAACTAGAACCACAAGACGTTATAGTAGTAACCATGAAATCCTTTGATGAAACACGCGGAGCACAGGATGACGCTGAAGCAGAAGTTTGATTTTGAAGTTCACATAACCACAGCCAAGTTTATATCTGCGGAGGCTGAGACTTTAGAACAAGCGGAAGTGCTAGCAACAAACGAGGCACGCAAGCACATGGGTGCTGATTGGAAAGCCTTACATATCTACCCTATGGGGGCTTCAGAAGAGTGCTTGGTAGAGAAAATAGCGCCTGATGGATGAGGGCGTACTACGGCTGCACGACCTTAACCCTGACGGTGTACGCATCGTTGTCGATTGGGGATCTATGGTAGCTGGCAGTTCTATATTTGTGCCATGTATCAACACAACTAAAGCCCTAGAACAAGTTAGACGTATCTGTGTAGACCGCTTTGAGTGGGAAATTAAAGCAAAAAGTTGCTTTTCTGGGCAGTTTCTGGGTGTTCGCGTTTGGAGATTAACGTGATATTATCCGCGTCGATAAGGTCACGGTCTCCTTGCCTAACGGTCTTATCTTTCTCCTGCCCCTTGTCGTAGTCCCCGTCTTACGGCAAGGGGCTTCTACAACCCTAAGTCTTCCCATACTGTCAGCGTGTCATCGTACTCGGCAGCACTTTGCTTGAGGTCGTTAAACATTCTGGGGTCAAGGGTCACACCAGAGTACATCTTCTTGGTAGTACGCATGTGCTGAGCCATAGACCGCTTGATCGTATCGGGTGTGATCCGAAGGGTGGGGAACTTACGGTTAAACTTGTTCATCTCCCTACGTATCTCTCTAGCTTCAGAGAAATTACCAAAGCGATTTGCAACATAGTATTTGCGTAACAAGTTAGTGCGTTGACTGTTACCTGCTTTCGACAACTTCTTCAACTGCGCGTTCACGGCAAGCTGTCGTGTGTATTCGGACGGAGCAAACCCAAGGAACTGCCCCACTAGCAGCGGTGCAGGTAGATCCTTCACTATGGCATCGCCACGCTGAGTTCTAGCACCCTCGTTGTAGAATCGGTATGACTTAATAGCGTTGCGTATGGCTGCGGGTGACATAGCTTCTATGCCTCTAGCAAACTCACCTTGCTGGAACATCTTTTCAAAGCCTCGTTCCATCTGCATACCCACACCCACAACAGGGCCACCAAGCACTTCAATCATGTCAAAGAACAGCGATTGGTCTTTTTCTATGAGCCTGTCTCTAAATATAAGATCAGACAGCCCCATACGGCTAGCTACGTCTACACCCAAGAGGTAGTTACCTATACCACCATAGAATCCTTCGCCTATGGCCTTACGTACCACTGTGTCTAGCTCTTCGTCTTCGTCACCCTTTAACGTGTTGTACACAAGTGCCACTGCGCCGAAGAAAGGAAGTCCTTGTGCCCCAGCAACTACAGCCGACCCACCAAGTACCCCTGCAAACTGATAGCGTGCGGCTTGCTTTTCTGCTTTTGTGCCTCGGATAGAATCATTGATGAGACTGCCTAGCAACTCCATCATCTGTATGCCGTATCGCTTGTACAAGAAAGCAACTTTGCCTATTCCTGCCTGTGCAAGTCTCGGTGCGGATGCTGCGGCTGTGCCGCCGTTGGTAAGCTCGACTTCGTAGACAGCAAACTGCGCTGCTTCACGCATGGCAGCGTTGTCTATCTTTCTGCCAGCCTTCTTCATGGAGTTCAACATTAGGCGGTAAGAAGCAGCCAGTGCAACCTGTCGAGTCATGCGCTCACCGTGATGGAACAAGAACCCAGATACAGCGCCGATTTTACCGCGCACACTGTCAATCTCGTCCAGATCAAGCATGTCGTAGACAATAGAGCGATTAAGCTGACCGCTTTCTGCTGCGACTTCAACCAGCACCTTAAACTCTTTTATCTCTGGCGGCATGTCCTTTGAGTCAAAGTCATAGTTATCCAGTGATGGGGCTGACCCTACGGCTGTCTTTTCAACACCATCTTCACCGATCATGTCCATGATGGCTTGGCGTTTCTTCACAAAAGGCACGTACTTGTACCGCTCGTCAGTCAGACCTGCATTTCTAAACAAACGAACAGCTTCTCCAATGGCCTTGGTGGTTTCTTTGAACCCAAACAGTTCACCATCAGCACCGCGTGTACCCGCTAGGTGCGGGGCAATTACCATCGGTAGCTGCGAGAAGTTGACTAGCATGGACGATACGTTAAGACCCAAGGTCATAGTGAAGCCAAAAGTTGTCAGGTTCTTAGCCCAATCTTCAACGTCAGGGTTCTTAGCAAACTTGACGCGCTTCTGCACCTCGCTCACATACTGAGAGGCGATCTCTTTAGTCTTTTCATCTGCTTTGTTATCTTGTTGTAACGCTTTTAGGTCTTCTTCTATCTCTTGCTGTAGCTTTTGAAACTTAGACCCGTACTCTAAACGTACAATCTGCCGCGCTATAGACGCACTTCTGGTTCGTAATGCTCTGACCATATCGTGATTTGGGTATGTCTCTTCACGTAACAGTCTTGGGTCACCAATGAAGCCGCGATAGCCTTCTCGTCTTCGGAATGACTGTGCAAACGAACGTTCTGGCAGCGTATCTAGGAACAGTTTTATGATCTCGTCTTGTACTGTCGAATCTACTCCGTTTTTGCCCAGTACACCTAACACGTTATTTACAAACGAACCGGCGGGAGCGTCACGGTAATTTGCTTTGTCTATGTTTTGAAATGCATTTATCTTGTCTGGGTCAACACCCATGTCTATTAACTGTTGTGTAGCGGCCTTCCTTGCGCTCTTAGTTTCAAAATTTTCTGTGTAATACTCTAGCTGTCCGGTCTCAGGATCTGTTGCTGTGTACTCCAGACGATACTCGCCCTCTCGCAGTAGGGGGAAGAACGGGTCAATCGTAGCCTTTTTGTACAGCTTATTCATAAGCTCGTCGTAAATGCTTCTCTTGGCATTCGGATCTAGGTCAGTAGCATCTAGGCGGGACTGCACTGCTCTACCTACTTCGTTGAACAGCGAGGCGTAGATATTACGTATCTGCTTGTATACCGCTTGACCTTCTTTCCCTAATCTTTCGTAGTCGCCGCCTTTGTCGTGCATGGCTTGCCACGCATCCATCTTTTCAGTATCACCGATATAAGTGCTCTTTGGTTTAGATGGGTCTACGCCGATTAGAGAGCTATACGGCATGAGCCGATTTAAGATAATTACCTTTTCTTTGTTTGCTTTTGCAAACTTAGATATTTTGTTTACGGCAGTGTCTATGGGCCGCTTGAGTTCTAGTAGCCGCCCACCTTCTTCAAGTACAAGTTTTCGTAGCTCGGTTATCTTCGGCACATACTTCTTAGCAACCATCTCTAGGCCGTTAAGACTCAATATACCTAAGACAAAATCCTTAGCCGCTTGCGGCAGCGATACGTCAGACACGGTATCAGCAATACGTTTTGCACCGTCTGAGTTCAGAATCGGCACACTCTTAATGCCTTTGTCTAAAGCATTACGGGCCTCGGTTTCGTTGCGAATTGTAAAGGTGCCATCTTTGATTGCCCCCAACACTTCTACATCTTTCTGCGTTAGGTCTAGTAAAGAATCTGAGATACGCAACAGTTCAGTAAACGCGGTGTACTCTTCGGGCTTAGAGTTTTTAGGAGCAAGCCCTATCAATTTGCGTATTTTGTCAAACAGTTCAGAAAGCAGTGACGGTTTATTTTTTTGCGGTGCGAACGCTAGCTCTGCTGCTGTTTTAGCATCACCTACTACTCCGGTGCCCTTGTCATAAGGAATCTTAGCTAAAAGATTTTGCATATCTTTATCAGTCAACGCCCATGCCAGAACCTCATCAGCGTCTTCAACAGCGTTGTTAAACTTCTTAGCTGTTTGATATTCAAATAGAGATAGCCCTCCCAAACCTTTCTCGTAGGCTTCTAGCTTTTCTTTTAGGTGGTTTTGTATTGTTTCGGTGAGTGTCTGTAACTCTTGTGCATCTTTAAGTAATTTAGACCCTTTGTTAGCTTTAGCCCATGTAGGGTTTGCGGCTAGCCTAAGAGACACAAGAGTTACAGCATGTATTGCCTCGTGCAGAAGAATCCTATGGTTTACTCCGTTATCTCTTGCCGTTGCGTCATTAGTGAGGGTCAAACGAACGGTTGCTGTGTAGTCGGTAATAAATTGAGTTTTTGGTGAGAAGGGTAACGAGGTGACGCCCGCCCTACCGTTTAACTCTTCATTGCCTTTTATATCTGCTACAGCGTAGTTAAATGTAGCGCCAGCACGTTCCAACCGCTTCATTAACGCTGCTACTTTATTCGCAATAAAGGCTTCAGCTTTACTATTTGCGTTCCGTTCTATGTTCTTTACAGCGTCGTATAAGGTGCCTCCAACTGTTTCTTTCAACAGCCGGTCACGCTCTGCTGTTAACTCTTGTGCAGTGCGCCCTTGTTCTAACTCTCGTGATGTAGGGAATCCTTTATCTTTTTGTTGTTTTCCTACACTTTGTGGCTCTGACGGTTCGGTAGAAAATTTCGTAATATCTTCCACTTCTTGTCGTGCAACTGCCGCTGCATCTGCGGGATCTGCACCATCAGCTATAAGTTTTTTACGTAACTCGTTACGTTCTTTTGTAACCGCCTTCTTATCGGCAGCTTCTTTCTTTTTGTCTACCTTTGGCTCTTTGACTACCTTTGCCTTGGGTCGTGCGGGGGCTTTCCGCTTAGTCTTGGTTACGCCGATACGTTTGCTTGCTTCTTTTTGCAGCTTTGGCCCTTTACGTTGCTTCTCTAACGCTGCCGTGGCTTGCTTGGGTGTGCTGCCAAGAATCCTACCTTCTGGGTCGGGTCTATCGGTGGCGACATACAACCCGTCTTCTACCTTCATTGTCCTAGTTTCACCATCGTTAAACGTAACAGTGATTTCACCAGTTTCGGCATCGGGCTGAGACAGGGTGGGTGCCCCTGCCGTTTTCATCTTGAGCTTGTCTCTTGTTCTCTGTACTAATGTACGACGCTTTCTTCTTGCTCCTCCAGCAGTTCCCACAGCGCCTCTTCCAGCAGTGTCCACTGGTAGTCCGTCAGATGGCTGAGTGACGATGGGATCAACTGCTCTTTGCGCGTCTGCATCGCTCGGTGTATCACCTTGAACGCTAGCTCTACCTGTTTCTGTGTCGGCTGGTCTTTCGGCTGGGTCAAATAAACCACGTTGCTCATCTACTGCTTCTCCAACACGCTCTTGTTCTCTACGGGTTCGTACTTCCTCTGAGGGCATATCCCCTGTAACGACTTCTTCAGCTTCACGCTGCCTACGGTCTCTTTCCTCTCTGGCTACGACACCGGCATCCTGCACCGCCTGTTGCTCTGGTGTGATGGCTTGCCCTTCGGGAGTTACA
>Ga0209645_1001369_pt1 | contig 12262 bp, 9 predicted proteins | sample ETNvirenome_6_30_FD_184070 | JGI IMG/M metagenome (GOLD analysis project Ga0209645, IMG submission 184070) | Marine viral communities from the Pacific Ocean - ETNP_6_30 (SPAdes) (version 2) | ecosystem: Environmental > Aquatic > Marine > Oceanic | place: Pacific Ocean | collected 2013-06-19
AAACAGAAGTTGAAGAAGAATTAAATTTACCAGAAAATATTCAAGACTTAGTTAAGTTTATGGAAGAAACTGGTGGAACAATAGATGATTATGTTCGATTAAGTGCAGATTATACTAATGTAGATGAAAATACATTATTAATTGAATATTACAAACAAACAAAACCTCATTTAAGTTATGATGAAATACAATTCCTTATGGAAGATAAATTTTCATTTGACGATGAAATTGATGAGGAAAGAGATATAAAAAGAAAAAAATTAGCTCTAAAGGAGGAGGTTGCAAATGCCAAAAACTTTTTGACAGGGTTGAAGGATAAGTATTACAAAGAAGTCAAGTTGGGTTCTAAGTTACTACCTGAACAGCAAAAAGCTATTGAATTTTTTAACCGCTATAATGAAGAGCAAAAATCAGCTGATGAATTACTACAGAAGCAATCAACACATTTTAAAAATGAAACAGATAAAGTTTTTAACAATGATTTTAAAGGTTTTAATTTCAAAGTTGGAAATAAAAAATATCGTTTTAATATAACTAATGTGGCAAAGACAAAAGAAACTCAAAGTGATTTATTAAATGTTTTTAATAAATATGTTGGTGACAATAGAATGTTACAAGACGCACAGGGTTTTCATAAATCTTTATTTGCTGCTTCTAATCCTGACGCTTTAGCTAATCATTTTTATGAACAAGGCAAAGCCGACGCAATAAAACAAATGACTGCAGAAGCTAAGAACATTAATATGGATCCTAGAAAAACTGCAGATGGTTATGTAGAGGCCGGAGGTGTTAAAGTTAAAGCGGTAAGTGGTGATAGTAATTCAGGGCTAAAATTAAAACTGAAAAATTATTAAAACTTAAAAATTAATTTAAAATGGCAACAGCAACATTTTCATTGCCTACTGACCTTACTCCTTATGCGAGCAAATCAGTATTGGCATCAAATTATTTAAATTTCCACGGAGCAAGTGGTAGCAACTGGTCACAACAATATTTACCAGAGCTATATGCTGAGGAAGTGGAAAAGTACGGAAATAGATCTGTATCTTCATTTTTAAGAATGGTCGGGGCAGAAATGCCTATGGCTTCTGATCAAGTTATTTGGTCTGAGCAAGGAAGACTACACTTAGCTTATGAAGGTGCATCTGTTACAAATGCAGGTGTTATTACTATCGCAAGTAGTGGTACTCACGCTGTAAGAGTTGGGCAAACAATTGTATTATCTGATAATCAAACTGCTCCAACTATCATTAAATGTTATGTATCAGCTATCGCTGCTGACAACACTACTTTAACAGTAATTCCTTATACAGGAGGTGCTACAGTGGGTGCTGTCTCAGGATTTGATACAGCAGACGACAGTGGATCAAATACATGTTCATTCTTTGTTTATGGTTCTGAATTTAAGAAAGGTCAAGCTGCTATGGACGGTTCAGTTACTCCAGAATTCGAGTCTTTTACTAATAAACCAATTATTTTAAAAGATAAATTCGAAATTTCTGGTTCTGATGCTGCTCAAATCGGTTGGGTTGAAGTTTCTGGTGAAGGCGGACAAAATGGATACTTATGGTATTTAAAAGCTGAAGGTGATACAAGAGTAAGATTCGAAGATTATTTAGAAATGTCAATGGTTGAAGCAGTTAAATCTACTTCAGCTGGTGGTGTTGACTCAATCTTAGGGGCTAACTCAGGAACTGAAGGTTTATTCTCTGCTTTAGAATCAAGAGGTATCGTAGCTACTAACGCTTTCGATGCGTCTACTGATGTAATTGCTGACTTTGATTTAATCTTAAAAGAATTAGATAAACAAGGATCTATTGAAGAAAACATGTTATTCTTAGATAGAAACTCAAATCTAATTTTAGATGACGGTCTTGGTGCAGTAAATGCAAACTTTAGCGGTGGATCATCTTTTGGTGTATTCGAAAATTCACAAGATATGGCTTTAAATCTAGGATTTACTGGATTTAGAAGAGGATCTTATGACTTTTATAAAACTGACTGGAAATACTTAAACAACAAGTCTACAAGAGGTTTATTTGCAGACATTAAAGGTGTTTTAGTACCAGCTGGAACTTCATCTGTTTACGATCAAGTATTAGGATCTAACATTAGAAGACCTTTCTTACACGTAAGATATAGAGCTTCTGAAGCGGATGACAGAAAAATGAAATCTTGGATTACTGGTTCAGTAGGTGGAGCATCTACATCTGGTGATGATATAATGAGTGTTCATTATTTATCAGAAAGATGTTTAGTTGCACAAGCTGCTAATAACTTTGTATTATTCAAGTAATATTTATTAAAGGTAACGGGTGCTTCGGCACCCAGAGCCTTTATTTTAACATTTTTATTATATTATATCATGGCAAAAAAGAAAATAGCAGAGGTGGCTGTTGAAGAACCCGTAGTGGTTGCTCCACCAAAAAAACAAGTAAAAAATACTTGGGAAAGAAAAGATAGACAATATTATTTAACAGGCGATAAACAGCCTATTGTATATATATTAAAATCTAAAGGAATAATGTGGTATGACAAAGAAAAGGGATATGAAAGAGAAATTAAATACACATTAAATCAAAAAACTCCATTTGTAGATGAATTTAAAGGCGAAGTAAGGCTTGACCATATTGTATTTAGAGATGGTGTTTTAAATGTACCAAAAGAAAAAACAGTTTTACAACAAATTTTATCAATATATCATCCACAAAAAGATCATACATATGCAGAGCTTGACACAGAAGCTGTAGCAGAAGATGATTTGGATACAATAAGTTTAGAATTTGAAGCGTTAGCGGTTGCAATGGATATGGATATTGAACACGCTGAAGCATTAGTAAGAACTGAAGTCGGAAGTAAAGTTTCAAGAATGACTTCTAAAGAAATTAAAAGAGACTTGCTTGTAATGGCTAAACAAAATCCAGCATTATTTTTAGAATTAGCGAATGATGATAACATCAACGTTAGAAATTTAGGAATAAAAGCTGTAGAAAATGGATTGATTATACTTTCACAAGATCAAAGAACATTTAAATGGGGTAGTAATGATAGAAAACTTATTACAGTTCCATTTGATGAAAACCCATATTCAGCATTAGCTGCGTGGTTTAAAACTGATGAAGGTATTGAAGTTTATCAAACAATTGAAAAAAGACTAAAATAAGTCAGTAGTGGTTGAGCCGCTACGGCGGCTTAATCATTATATAAATAAAAATTATGGCAATATCAGTTGATAAAGTATATAAAACAGTATTATCAATATTAAACAAAGAATCGAGAGGTTTTTTAACACCTGAAGAATTTAATAAAATAGGTGCGCAAGTTCAACTTGATATACTAGACCAACATTTTTATGATTACAACAGGGCTGTTGTAAAACACAATGCGGGTAGAGCTGTAGAAGATTATGGCGATATACCTGAAAAAATTGAACAAAAAATAGATGTTTTTTATAAAACCAGCAATTTAACTTTATCTGCTGGCAAAATAACTATTCCTACAGATTTGTATAAACTAATAGATATTAGTACAACTGATAAATTATTGCAAATTGAAAAAGTAAATAAAAAAGACTTATCTTATTTATTATCTTCACCGTTAACAAAACCTACATCATCATTTCCTGTTTATTATAAAAGTGATACAGAGATTATAACAAATCCTACTTTAACAGGAGATTTAACTGTTCAATATATAAAAATACCAGAGGATCCTGTGTGGGCATATACTAAAAACGCTACAACTGGAGCATTAACATATTCGGCAGCAACAGGAAGTGGTGTTATTCCAACAACTGGTAAACAAGACTTTATTTTACATGAGTCAGATAGAGTGCAATTAATATTAGGTATATTAAAATATGCTGGAGTAGTCATTGCTGACCCAACGGTAATACAAGCAGCAAGCGCAGAGGAAAATAAAACAATACAACTTGAAAATTCATAATAAATGGCATTCATAACAGAAACAGCATATCAGTATTATAATACTAGCCAAAAGTTTACTGCAACTGCAAATCAAACATTATTTGATTTAACATTTGATCCATTGCCATCTGCAGAAAGCAAATTTACTATCTTTATAAACAGTGAAGAAATTGATGATGATTTATATACATATAATAATTCTTCAGGTAGAATTACTTTTGCAGCAGGTAGAGCAGCAGGGGAGGTTGTTATAGTTAAACTAAAAGATCAAAAATTAGGTAACTATAGATATATATCATTAGTAGATATAATTAATAATTATATAGCTGCATATGTTGGAGATGGTAAACTTATAAATAATACAAAAAGAATGGATGTATTATTTCATGCTAAAAGAGGTATACAAGAATTTAGTTATGATGTTTCTAGAGTTGAAAAAATTCAAGAAGTTGAAGTTGGAACTAGCTTATCAGTGGCTATGCCACAAGATTATGTACATTATGTGCGTATTTCTTATGTTGATGATGCTGGTATAGAACATATTGTTTATCCCGCAAGATACACATCTAAACCATCACAATCTATATTACAAGATAGTGATTATAATTACTTATATGACAACGATAATAGTTTATTAACAGGTACACCAGTTACCGATTCTAGGTTTCAAGCGTTTGATCCTAAGAATTTAACAGGTGCATTGTCAAATGAAGACGTTAGTTTCGATGCTGACAGAAATAGCGAAAGAATTATCGAGTTTGGTAAAAGATATGGGTTAGATCCTGAAATTGCACAAAAAAACGGAGTATTTATAGTTAATGAAGCAAATGGAAGTATTGGTTTTAGTTCTGATTTATCAGGTAAAGTAATAACATTAAAATATATATCTGATGGCATGGGGACTGATGCTGAAATGAAAGTACATAAGTTAGCTGAAGATGCAATATATAAATACATAACTCATGCTATTGCAAGTACAAAAGCAAATTATCCAGAATACATTATAAACAGATTTAGAAAAGAAAAAAGAGCGGCAATGCGAAATGCTAAATTAAGATTATCTAACTTAAAAATAGGTGAACTTACGCAGGTAATGAGAGGAAAGTCTAAAATACTTAAATAAAAATAAATGCCAGAAATTAAAAACAATTTTCTTCAAGGTAAAATGAATAAAGACCTTGATGATAGATTATTACCTAACGGGCAGTATAGAGACGCTACAAATGTTAAAATATCTAAATCTGAAAATTCTGACGTTGGAACCGTTCAAAATATAAAAGGTAATGATTATTTATATTCTTTACCTATAAACGCAGGAACAAATGTTGAAACAATAGGATATTACAAGAATGATTTAACAGAAGAAATATTTTGGTTTGTTACAAATTTTACTGGTTCTACAAGCGATTCATCTGAAGCTAGCAATTATTATGCAGGTTCTTCTGCAATATGTAAAATTTATTATTTTAAGGTTGGGGTTTCTTCAGCGCCTCAAGAATTAATAAATAGCTTTAGATTAAACTTTTCAAAATTACACCCTATATTACATATAAACTTAATGGATGATTTATTGTTCTGGACTGATAATTACAATCAACCTAGAAGAATAAATTTACAATTAGCTAAAACAAATTATTATACTAATGATAGTTATTTGGAAGATAAAATAAGCGTTGCTCAATACGCACCTTATTCTGCGCCAAAAGTAATAATGGCTAATGATACAAGTATACAAAGCTTACATATAAGAGATAAGTTTGTTAAATTTGCATATAGGTTTCAATATCAAAACAACGAGTATTCGTTAATATCGCCTTTCACACAAACGTGCTTCCATCCTGGTAAGGGTAAGAATTTTAATTATGGTGCATACAGTGCTGGGCAAGCAGGCTTGTTAACATCTACCGATGAATCAAACGCTGTGAAGCGTACTACTGTTGAACCAATGCAAAATCTTGCTAATAAAGTATATTTACATATTGATTTACCCTCTAGTATAAACAAAGATAATACTGGTGCGGCTAATGCAAATGGAATTATTTCAGGCAATGCAAATACAGCACACAATATAGATCAATTAAATGGTAATATTGCAAATAATGATTTATTGATAACTGAAAGAGGTGATGTTTACACTGTAGCAAGTTCAACAAGCTCAACTGTAACAATATCAGAAGCAATATCTGAACCTATACCTGATAATACTAGATTATATTTTTATAATAATATAACTTCTTATAACAATCCTTTAGATATTAAAAAAATTGAAATATTGTATGCTGAATCTGATAGTGCTGCAATTAAAGTTGTTGATATTATAGAATTAGATCAAAATACTAATTATACATATAGAGCACAAAGAATATCAGGTAATACTGCAAAATTAACATATTGTTATGAATATGTATATAATTCAACTAAACCAATTAAAACATTACCTGAAGCTGATTTAATAAGAGTTGCGGATGTTATACCTGTAAAAGCAAAAACACAAGAAATATCTGGTAATAGAGTTATTTACGGTAACTTTAGACAAAATAGATCATTAAATAATGCAATTGAAAGAAGCAATTTTTCTGTAACGAATGGCGATCAAGGTACATTTAACGGCCAGTATTTATTATCTTCTGTAAAATCAAATAGAGAATACTCTGTAGGTTTGGTTCTTTCTGATAGGTATGGAAGACAATCAACTGTATTTTTGCCAAATACTTCTACAACTTTTGTGCAGCCTAAAACGGGTACAGTAACTGATACATCAACACCAGCTAATAACTGGACACATAAAGCTTTAAAAATAGATTTTGAAAACTTAATAGGTGATGTATATAATGCAGATACAAATCCATTAGGATGGTATTCTTATAAAGTTGTAGTTAAACAAAGTGAATTAGAGTATTATAATGTATATGCTCCTAGTATAAAAGACGAAGTGCCAAGTGGCAATACAAGATCTTGGTTAGTGCTTCACGGTGACAATATAAATAAAGTCCCTAGAGATGTTACAGATTTAAATGTAGAAACTGGAACTGTAGGATCACAAACTCAATTACTACCTAAAATATTAGATATAGATGGAACAAGAACACAACAATCAAGTGATGATTTTGTTAATGTTATATCTATAGGTACAAAAACAGAACAAGGCACACCTACAACAGCTATATATTTAAATTCAAATAATCCTTTACTAGCAGAATTACCAAATGGTTTTGGTAGCAATACATCTGCTACAGATAATTTAGTTGTTTTAGAAACTGAACCATTTAAATCTGCCTTAGATATATATTATGAAACATCTACAGCTGGTTTAATATCTCATTTAAATGCATCTATATCAACCGATATAGGTTCTTTACCACAGAATATAACTTTTAGTAGTTTAGTATTTAACGAGTCAATGGATATAGGTGATAAAGTTGCAGATTTGTCAGCTACAAATACAAGTGGCACAGAATTATCAAATGAAAGCTATAGTATTATTTCTATTGTTGATGGCAATGGAACTAATAGAGCAGGAGCATTTAGTATAGTTAATAAAGAATTAAGAACAGCAGATTATTTTGAATTTACTGACACAAATACGGATGATTACATTATTAGAATGCAAGTAACTGATTCATCGGGCAATACAAAAGCAGAAAATAAAAATATTTCTTTAGCTAATTCAGCACCAGTATTAAATACAGGGACTACTTTAGCTATAACAGCATCAACAAATTCAGGAACAGCAATAAAAACAATAACAGCTACAAATGGTAGTTTTGTACATAATAATAATCAAAATACCACAAATGGTTTAACGTTTGCAATAACATCTGTTACAAAATCTAATGTAACTCAAACTTCATATCCTTTTGCTTTAAATTCTTCTACAGGTGTACTAACAACAACAGGAACGGTAACGGCTGGAGATACTTGGGTGTTAACAATAACAGTCACAGATTCTGGCGGATTAACTGACAATACACCAACTTTAACTATATCTGTTACTGCTCTAAATAACTTAGTAGAATTTTGGAGATCTGTAGGTAATACTTCTCAAAGTGGTGTATGTAATGATGCAATACAGGTAAGAGCTTGGCACGATGGAAATGCTGTTACACCTAGCGATGGAGATAAAGTCTACACTTCCAATCAAGGAGGTAATGCTAATTTATTTGCCGGTGGTGGTGAATTTTATTCGTTTAATGACCAACCAGATGACGGTACAGGTATTCATATTTTTGGTAATATTAGTAACGCAGGCGTAGTAAGTAATACAAATTTGTGTAGTCAATAAATCATGTAATAATATTATTATGGGATATATAGTAGAAGTTGATTTTTTTAATACGTTCATTCTCAGGTCAGAAACAACTAATAGCTTATATGTTGAAGAGTCTAGAATAAAAGGTGGTTATAATGAACCATTTGTAAGTATTGGGCCAAAAGCTCATTTGGTTGATGAAAATTATGCTGAAACTAGAAGAGAAAATGCTTTAATATTTTCTGGTATATACAATTCGAAAACAGATATAAACAGAACAAATGTATTTAGTGGTGCTGAACCTATAACAAGAGCCATTGATCCTTCAAATGGTAGTATACAAAAATTATTTGCTGAAGATACAAACTTAAATATATTACAAGATGACAAAGTAAGTTATGCATTAATTGATAAAGATGCATTATTTACAGCAGAAGGTGGACAATTGACAGCATCGGGTGCTGCAGTAATTGGGCAAATAATACCTTATTTAGGTAGGTATGGCTGTCAGGACCCTGAAAGTTTTGCATATAAAGGTTCTCGTAAATATTTTGTAGATAAAAATAGAAATGCAGTACTAAGATTATCAAGAGATGGTATTACAGAAATATCTCAATATGGCATGAAAGATTACTTTAGAGATAATTTAAGGATTGCCGATAAAATTATAGGTGGGTGGGATGATTATTCAGAAGAGTACGTAGTATCTTTACAAGGATCATTAATACCTAATACATATAATACTTTAGTTTTTGATGAGGCTAGTAATGGTTGGGTTAGTTTTTATACATATAAACCTGATTTTATATTTAGCTTAAATAAAAACTATTATACAATAAATAGTAATAATATTTGGAAACATTATTCAAATAATACACATAATTATTTTTATAACTTAGCAGGTGTTTCAAATATAACATTTATTGCAAATCAAGAACCTTCGGTTGTTAAAAATTTTAATACAATAAATTACGAAGGAAATACAAATTGGACAATGTTCTCATCTGTAACTGATTTAGGTATGGAGTCATTAAGAATATATGGTTCAGATAATACAACACCTACTGGAGATATATTACCTCAATTTCTTAAAAAAGAAAATAAATATTATTCACAATTAATGAATAATGATAATATAGCTGCAAGTGATGGGCAGGTAGTAGGTGCTTCAAATTTATCAGGAATAAAAGGATTTTTTACAACTGTAAAAATGCAAAATGCATCAACATCACACACGGAACTATTTAGTGTTTCGCATAATGTAGTAAAATCAAGTTAAATGGAATTAAATATACGTAGACTCAATAACGAGGACTACAGCACATTAGTAAAATGGTGGGATGCATGGCCAGAATGGCAAGCGCCACCTCAGACATTTTTACCAGACACTGGTTTTATAGTCGAAAAAAACAATATTGGTATAGTAGCGGGTTATTTATATATGACCAATTCTAAGGCTGCTTTACTTGAATGGATAGTATCTAATCCAGAATACAGAGAAAATGACAGAAAAGACGCGATAACGCTGTTAATTCAAGCCGTAGAGCGTGTTTTAAAAGATCAAGGAATATTACATGTGTTTACAATTGGTAGACATCGTGGTTTAATAGAATTACATAAAAATTTAGGATGGATAGTAGATGAGAATCCATCCTATGAAATAGTTAAAAATTTATAATATGGGCGTAGTAACAGCATTAGCAGTGGCTTCTACAGCAATTTCAGCAGGATCAGCAATAGCTGCAGGTAAATCTAAAAGAAGAGCTCGAAGAAAAGCTAGATCTAAAGAAGCTGAATTGCGTAATTTAGAAAACAACAGACAAAAAATTATTAATCCGTACGAAAATGTAAAAGATTTAAGCAGTATGGTTAATAACCCTTTTGCTAATTTACAAGTTGCTACAAAAGCAGCAGAAATACAAGCAGAAGAAGCAGATATATCTTTAGCTAATACTTTAGATACATTAAGAGCAACAGGTGGCGGTGCTGCAAACGCAACAGCATTAGCGCAAGCTGCATTAAGAAGTAAACAAGGCATATCAGCAACAATAGAACAACAAGAAGCAGATAACGCAAGAGCCAGAGCACAAGGTGAGGCTAGAATGCAACAAATAAAAATGGCTGAAGCACAAAGAATACAACAAGCAGATGTTGCTGGAAAACAATTTATGTTTGGCGTAAGAGAAGATAGAGAAATGCAAAGAATGAACAGAGTTGCTGGTCAAGCACAACAATCAAGAGCAAATGAAGCTTCTGCAAGATCTGCACAATACGGAGCATTAGGTAGTATGGCAGGAAGTATGATGAGTTTTGCGGGTTCAGGAGAAGCTGGTAATCTATTTAAATAATTTAAAACATGGGAGCATACGAAAATCCACGAATAATACAACAACCTGATTACGGAGAAATATTTAGAAGAAACTTTCAACAGGGTTATCAACAAATGGAAACTATCTTTGCTAGAGCACAAGCAAGAAGAGATAAACTAGAATTAGAGCAAGATAGAAGGCTTGAAAATATTTTGCAAATGGATAGAATTGTTAATAATATTGATGGCGGGGATATGTCTAAATCTTTACAAAGGACGGGTCGGGTTATAAAAGAAACTTACGCTGATTGCCAAAATCGTAAAAAAGATATGGTAAGAGAAGATTATGATAATTGTATAATTAGTTCAATGAACAAATTAGATGAATTAAAATCTGTAGGTGTATTAATGCAACAACAAAGTGATGCTTTAAAAGACATGGACATTAGTGCTTTTAATAGTCCTGGTTATAAAGGATTGTTAGATGCTTGGGGAAAAAGAGAAATTGATTTTCAATATGTTGGTGATGATCTTGAAATATATTATAAAGTAAAAGACCCTATAACAGGAGAAGAAACAGTTAATATGATCGACATGGATGCACTTAAAGATGAGGGATTCATGAATTTAAATGAAAGATATGAAATTAGTGAAGATGTAAAAAAAGATTTTATGTCTAGTGTTAAAATAACCGAGCAAATTATAAATGAAAAAACTGGGATAACAAGACAAGCGTATGCAGATGGAAACACTAGATCTAGTTATATTTCAAAAATATCTAAAGAAGATAAAGTATTACAACATTTTGCTGAAGTTGAAGATGCAGCTTCTATATTTGTAGATAATATTTATAAAACTACAGACCCTGTATTACTAAAAAGAGCCGCTGAAAAGAAAGCTAAAGAATATGGACTAAAAGGAGAGCAGTATAAGAATTTTGTAGAAATGGTAGAAAATGGCGAGTATAATGATGTTACTTTCAGTACAGGAGAAGAAGATGGTAGAGAGCTATCGTATAGAGAAATGGTAAATGAAATTTCTGCTGAACAATTGGTTGGTCAAGCTTTTGATCAATACGCGCCAGCTCTTAAAAGAACAATAAAGATAAAAAATGATTCCCCTCAAGGATCTGGATTTGGCCAAGAAATGAGAGATGATTTAGCTACTACTAGAGCAATAAATCTACAAGCTAGAGTATTTGCGGGGTATTCAAAAAGCCCAGAAGAAATAGGTAAATTTACTGATGAAGAAAAGCAAGGATATTATAAAGCGTTAGTCGATGAATTAAAAAAATCTTCAGTTCAAAACGCTTCAAAAATTGACACTCATGATGACTTATATAAAAAATGGTTAGGTAGTGGCGAAACTTCTTATGATATAAGTGATTACGATAGTGTAAAAGCTAAAAAAGCTTTTAATGCATTGTATGGAGATGCTGATTCAGCTCCAATTTTTTATAATCAAGAACCATTACCTTTTGATATAAGTGATGATGGGGCAATGTTTGATTTATATTTACAAATAGCACCTGTAAGTGCAGATGTAAAAAACTATTATACACAGCAGTATTTGTTTGAAAAAATTGAACGAGAAAAGTACAGAAAATAATATATTATGATAAAAATTAAATGGCAAGGAAATTTTTACGAAGTTCCTGAAGATAAACTATCATTATTCCCTGGTTACGAAGAATCAAATGAAGAAGAATTTAATGCGGGAAAGACAACGGACCCTGTAAAGGAGACTGCAAATGCGGGGTCGAATCAATTCACAGCAGTC
>Ga0209645_1001371_pt1 | contig 12253 bp, 16 predicted proteins | sample ETNvirenome_6_30_FD_184070 | JGI IMG/M metagenome (GOLD analysis project Ga0209645, IMG submission 184070) | Marine viral communities from the Pacific Ocean - ETNP_6_30 (SPAdes) (version 2) | ecosystem: Environmental > Aquatic > Marine > Oceanic | place: Pacific Ocean | collected 2013-06-19
GGCTTCTAACAATTTTCCCTGGTAAGCTTCCTCACCTCGGGCCATCTTAGAAGCGTGCATGAGTTGTGCCTCAGACATTGCCATCTTCGTCTTCTGCTTATTTTCATAAATTTTACTTCCTGCACTAACCGCTAATTTGATCGCACTTAACCACATTGTACTTGTCCTTCCTTCTTTGACACATGTATTCTATCATTTTTCCTACTATTGCGAAAGCCCTCTTACCGGACATCTTCCATTTCCAGGTTTGTTTCCAGTTTGAGTTACGAATTTTTACAGGTAATATTGAACCACCATATAAATCTTTGAATCTTTGTATTATGTCTTTATCACACATTTCAACAGAGCATTGAAATGATTTTCTACCATTCCCTTTTCCCCAAACACCAAAACTTCCTTCTCCATCAAACAATCCAGCTAAAAAAATAACTTTATGTTCTTTTGGAAGATTTTCGTACAAGTTTTTTTGCATTTTTTGACCTAACTATTTTAATTCCTTGTGGATTAGGTCCTCTTTTAGGCGGTGGCCCAAATTTTACCCCTCCACTAAGTCCTTTACGTTTGTTTTGTCTTTCTGATTGCATTTTTTCCTGCCTTAAATATTGCTGCTACTTTTGATTTACCCATAACTTTTGCTCTTTGCTCCCCAACTGTGAGTATTTGTATTTTTCTAGCAAAAGGTTTGTTTATATTTTTTACTTTTCTTACAGTTGCACTAGCATCTGCTGGAGTTGCAAACTTTATTCTTACTGTGTCTCTTGGATTTTCATCAGTATATAATCTTCGGCCCGAACCTTTTGGTTTTTTACCTGTACCTATTTTTGGATCTCTATTTTTTTTCAAGTTTCTCTCTCGCTACTTCTAATCTTTCGTCAGATTGTTGATCTTGTTGCGCAAGTTTATCATAGTCATAATCTAAACGAGCTTGAGCTCTAATATTTTCTTGATCTTGCTTAAATCTTACTTCCTCTGCTTTTCTTTGCATGTCCATAGCTCTTAAATCAACTTCTTGTTGTTTAATTCTAATCAGTGGATCTTGTTTTGCAGCGTTTGTGGCCATTTCAGTTTGAACTAACTCTTGAGTTATTTGTGCAGCAGCTTTTGCTACCTCTGAATCAAATAAAATTTGAAATTGTTCAGGATTTTGTTGAGATAGTTGTTGCATCTCTGCATCATCAGCCATCATAGCTCTAACTTGTGCTTTTGCTTTAAAAGAAATGTGATCAGATATGTGAGATTGCATCAATGCATACACTTGTGGGTTTATTTGTACCATTCTTGATGCCATGAATGCCATGTGTGCAGCTATATGTGCATCATGATCTTGAAATTCGAACGCTGTTAACAATTGCATTTGTAAAGCACGTGCATTTTCTTTAGCAGGATCCATTGGTTCTGGTTGTTTTGGTGGTGGTTTAAGAATTGATTCGATTTGTTTAGTACCTAAAGCTTCATAAACACGTCTGTATGCTTCATGAATGTTATGAATTTGAGGATTTGTCTGTGCAATTTGTAATTGTGTCTGTGCAAGAGTCACTCTTTGTGCCATTGACATAATATTTGGGTCTGCAACAGGTAAAATATCAACTCTTTCATCAAAATCAGCTTGTTTTATTTGTCTTGGGCCACCATAAACATCATATGGATACTCAGGAGGTAAAGATTCTTGGCAAATTTTTGCTAAAATTTTAAATTCTAATCTCATTGCATAGTAACAACGTTTATGAACACCACTCATTACACGTGAGCCACGCTCTAGAAGAGCAATTGTAGTGCCCACAGCTCTATTTTGAGCATCATTACCAATGTTTGAATCAGTTATCGCAGCAAATTTTTGACCTGCTTGAACTACAAATCCTAATAATTGAAATAATGTTGTTGATGGTTCTGTAAAAGGTAAATTAAAAAACTGATCACGTATGTTTCCTCCTGGCGCGTCTACGTCTCTAAACTCTCCAGGTTGTATTGGTTGGTCATCATCTCTTACTCTAATACCTCTTGACTTAAATCCTGCTGGTAAATTTTTTAAAGTACCTGCATCGATCAATTGTCTTAGTGATTGTGTTGCAGCTCTGCTTAATCCACCAATCATGTGTGTTAAACCAAAGCCATAAAAACCTAATCCTGGTAAAAATTTGTAATGCACAAAATATTCTATTCTTGCGTAAGAAATATCATTAGGTTTGTAATTTCTATAAATAGATAAAATTTCACCTGAACCTTCGTCTATTGTTACAATGTATGGAATTTTAATTTTTTTTGCTTTGTTATCAAAGTTTTCATAATCGTCTAAATTTAAATCAACATGCATTTCTAATATTGTATGTAAACTATCTGACTCAGTTTTTTTAACACCTTGTAGCTCGTCAATTTTTTGTTCAACTCTGTCTGTTTGTTGTGTAGGTGTCATTAACTTTACGTCTCTATAAAACCCAGCAGCTATTTTTTTTGTGACTTCATTTTCAGTCATTTTAATAACATGAGTAATTCTTTCACAATCTTTTAAATCAGATGCATAGTACGGAACTACTAAATCTTCTGCAGGTATAAACTTTGAGCAAGGTCTAGATAAAATTGCATCGTAATATATTTTTTTAAATGTGCTACCGGACAGTGGTAAATAAAATAACATTTGATCCATGTCAGTTGTATATTCTTCCATTTCTTCCATGAGTAAAAAATTCATGTATTCTTTGACACGATCAGCTTGTGCTTCAATAGCTGGTGTTTGAAGTCCTACAACTTTTGTTCTTACAGGACCATCAGATGGTATTAATTCTTTGTAAGCTTGTGCTTGAAATTGTGTCACTGACTCAGCGAGTAAAGGGTGAGTCACACCACTTGCACCTCTAAAAGGTTTTGTTACTTCTTGATATTTTGTACCAAGTAATTCTAGACCTTTGATGTAAGCTTCTTCCCATTCTTTTCTAGAATTTTTATCTTTTTTATATTCTGAAATTAAATCATTCGCCATAGATGAGAGTGTTCGCTCATCCATGTCCTCTGCAAGATTTGCATTAAAATCATCTTGAGGTCTTTCTTCAATTACTTCTTCTTCATCCTCTACAGTAATATCAATTGGTAAACCCTCTGGGTTCTCTTCAACTTCCTCTACAATTTCAGTATTTTTCTCTATAGCCATTCTTAATTGTACCTTATTGGTTTAAACATATCTACTACAAGTCCTCCCTGAGACTTATATGTTTTTTGTGTGTTTCTCATTAAAGGGTTAATTCTAATCGCAAAAGCATCAAAATACAACAGTGGATTTGAAGACTCCATAAAAACATAATCATCTGTCACGGCAGTATCAGAAGCGTCTATGTGATACTTACTTACTATTTTTTTTCCAGATAATTTGTGCTTTGCTGGGTATTTAAAATCATTTGAAGATATTTTTTTATAAGGTTTAGCAGGGTCAGAAAGAGATACTTTTATTGGCCCTGCTTTAGAATCATACATTCTAGCATTTTTTTTCATTAGTTTTGGCATTACTGCGTCTCCACTTTTATTAATACCTTTACCTGACGCATAACCATAAAATCTTTCATTACCAGCTTTATACCCTTGACGGAAACTTAATTTGTCAAACGGGGCAACGGCAACAAAATCATAATTTTCCCTTGCAGCCTTCTGCATTAAATATTTCAATGCATGATCTCCATATTGATCTGCTTCAACCATAGGAAAATAGTCATAATTTCTACCACTAGCTCTACCAATTTTTTCAATTTGTTTTGTAGTGTTAGCTAATTGTGTTGTCATAGCATTAACTAGGTTTTCATCACCTGCCTGAAAAGCATCATCTAAACCTTGTGAAAGTTTACTTCTTTGATTTAACAGTAAACCTAATTCAATATCTTTTTGAAAAGGGTTTACTCTAAAATCATCAGATAATTGTTGTGCTTTGTTTAAGTTTTTTGCTACAGATTGATTTACATCTGATTGTATTTCGTGAATGAAAAAACCTTTTTTGCCATCAGGAGTAAATCTTGTATCGAACCTTACATGATATATTTGATTTTTTAAACCTGTTTCACTAAAATGTCCTGGATCTTTTAATGGAGATGTATTTGTTCTTATTGGCTCATCTAAATTAAAAATTGTTTCTTTATAATCTTTACCACCCTCAAGTGTGTAACTTGTTTCATTTTGATATTTTGTTTTATTTAATTTAAGTGGTGCAACCTTTTGATTTAAATCAGCCTCTAATCTGTTAAATAAAGCCTTTTCATCTTGAGACAAAACTGGTCTAGCTTTTACTTTTTTTAAAGAGTCTCTTAATGATGCAAAAACACCCCTACCAAGTTCACCATTTTTCATAGATCCCATTTGATACAAAGCATCATCTAAATTTGAAATTAAATCAATATCTCTACGGTATTTAGTTTTATATCCTCTAATTGTATTCTCTAAGTTTTTAAAAGCTTTGTCAAAATTTTCTTGTGCACTTTTTTGTACACCAAGCTCAGTTGCCTTCAATCTGTTTATAGGATTTAATTTTATCATGGCACCTATTTCATTTGCATCTAATTTGATACCAAATTTTTTTGCAGCTGCTAATAATCCACCTGTTAACTCTCCTGCCTCATTAAAGACAGCTAAGTTAGAATCAAATAATTCTTCTTTGGATATATTAACTTCCTTACCTGCAAAGGGTCCTGAATCATATTTAAATCTTTTTTCTGTTCTTTCTATTTTAGTGGATGGTTTACCAAATACTCTAGTATTTATTTTTCTCGTTGTAGTGAAATGATTTAGCCATTCGTCTGCAGTGTATTTCCCCCTACCCATTCTCATTGCCCAATCATATGTGGACGAACCAAATGCAGGTGCAATGTCATCACCCATGTGTAGAGGTTGTGTTTTATTTAAAACTACAGGAGGTGTTTTTATTTCTCTTACAGCTAGTTCTTGGCCTTGTGCTTGTGAAGGTTTAGGTTCATAAGTTATTTGTTTGGTCTGTTGTCCGGTGGTCGGTGTCGCTGATTCTTTTTTACCACCAAGAATCCTTCTCCCAAACTGAAATAAACTCCGTAGGGACATTGTCCCTCCTAGTACATTTTTGTAGGTTTGTTTCTACCCAGTTTACATTTTACTTTAACAGATTTACCGGATCTATAACCCATAGGTTTGTTCATCATCCCGCCACCCATTTTTTTAGGGATTATCACAAAAGTGTCTCCTTTTCTTAAAAGAGAAAAACCTCCTATGGTGCTTCCAGGTCCCGGTTTTGATTGTCTACCTGCCATTTTTCTTTTAGGTGATTTGTTAATTCCTCTTGTTCTCTCTCTTGGAGAGCTTTCAGATGCACCAATCATAGATTCTGTTTTTCTAATTTCTCTTAGATCATCGCCTTTCATTGACATACCTTTTGAGTAACCCATAGGTTTATTCATCATTCCGCCACCCATTTTGCCTTGAGCTTTTAATCTAGCTGTAGCACCAGCTAGGCCTCCACCCATTTTTTTCTTAGGCTCATCTTTCTTTTTCATTTTAGATTTTAAATATTGTGCAGCAGCAACTCCTGTTAATGCGATTGGTGCAATAATTTTTCCTAGCCTAGTTGCCTTAGCAGCTTCTACTGATCTTTTTAACATAGCTTTTCTTTTATTAAATTCTGCTGGAGTTTCACCAGGTTTAAAACCTTTAGCTCTTCTCATTTCTTCCATAGTAGAAAATCTTTTTTTATTAGGATTTGTTTTAGAAGGATTTTTCTTTAACTCTGGTTTTACTGATTTTATTACTGGTAAATCGAGACCGGAACCTCTTTTAGCTTTCATAACTTTACCTGGTTTTACTTTCTCATCTTGTAAACCCATGCCTCTGCCTTTTGCTTTTTCTGCTCTAAGGATTTTAAAATCTTGTGCATCTATTTTGTTATTTTTATTCTTGTCTAATTTTGCTTGGCCACCGGTTAGCATTTTTGGATAAAATTGTCCATCTATCATTCTACCATTTTCTTTTCTGCCTTCATCCCTACTAGGCTTACCCACTCTTCTTTTCCTTCTTCTTTTTTCCATATCCTCTATCATTAATTCTTTACTTCTTCTGAATGTGGCCATAATAAATTCTCCTAATAATATTTATAATCCTTTTCAATTTTAAAGTTCGGTTCGTCCCAATCATCTGAGTATGTTTGTACAAAACCACCTTGTCGATATCTTAACACAGCTTGAGTCATAGAATCAACATAGTCATCGTATTGTCCATTAGGAAATGCTGCACATTCCTCAATAACTTCCTGTGCCCAGTGTTCGTCAAGAGGTGCCCAAACCATACCAGACTCGAATACAGGCGCACAGCTATTTATTCGCGTGTGCTTGTCTCTGCCTCTTGCAGGTACGTAATCAACAACTGGAATACCAGCTCTACGTAATTCGTGAATAAGTGGCTGACCACTGGCTTTTGCTTCAACTATGACTGTTTCAGGTTCCCAATAATAATATTTTTCAATTGCTAAATTTTTTAAATCTGGAAAATCATATCTGCCTTTTTCAGCATCTAATAATATTATACATTTCTCATAACCTTCAAAAGGTTCAAATATTCCCCATGTAGTAATGGCAGAATAATCAGCAGTTTCTTTTTTAGAAAATGCAGTATCATAAGATTGTATCACGTGGAGTAATTTAGGAAGTGTTTCTGAATCCCAATGTTTCCACCAATCTCTTTTTATAATAGCACCTTCTTCTGAAGTTGGGTCCTGCATATACTGTGCGTTCCAGTTCTTTGTTGAGATAGAAGCTTTTACTGCTTCAAGGTCTTCTTTGCTCCAATACTCTGGCCACACAGGTTCATCATTAGGAAGTATGGCTGGAAATTCTATAACACTCCATTTATCTGCTTTCGGCTCTGATTGTGCTTTGATGAGCCTTCCTGTCAAATCATCGGTAGCCCAACGAGTCATGACTACACAAATACGGCCACCGGGTTGTAAACGCTGTCTGGGTCCTGAATTGTACCACTCGTATGCACGATCCATTGCTGAGTCTGACATTGAGTCTTGTTCAGTGTGTGGATCATCAATAATAAGCAAATCGGCCCCTCGTCCTGTGATCGAACCGCCTACACCCGCTGCAAAGTATTCACCACCATGATTGGTTTCCCACCTACCTTTTGCTTTACTATCTTCTCTAAGTGTAACATCTCCAAATATTTGTTTATACTCCTTAGTGTTCATTAAGTTTCGAACCTTGCTACCGAACCTTGAAGCTAATTCTGCGTTGTGTGATACCTGCATAATTTTCATCTTAGGATTCCTTCCAATCATCCATGCCGGAAAAAGGTAAGATGCAAATTCTGATTTGGTATGTCTAGGAGGCATATTGATGATGAGCCTCTTTTCTTTGCCCTCAGCTATATCTTGAAAAGCATTTGCGATAATTTGATGGTGTCCATAATTTTTTGGATTATCTGTCTTACGATAAATAAAATCTTGCCAAACAGCAGTTGCAAAAATTAAAAAATCATCTTGGCATAACTTGATCCACTCCAACTGCTTTTTTAAAATTAAATCTTTTAATTCTTCTTCTGTAAGATGCTCTATATTCATACCGTTTGGGACCCTAGTATATTTGTATATCTTGCTTTGTAAAGGTGCAACTAGCGTTGTGCCAGCTGGCACAACGTAGAACCAGTCAAGATTTTGAGAGTTTAAGATTGTTTTGGCCAATGAGCCTTGTAGATACACCAATGGCGCGATTGCGCCATTGGTTTTGTTATTAGTTATTAACTAGTATGTAATGCCTGTATAAGTGTGCTAAATTTCTTTAGTACATTTTCTTTAAACTCATCTACACATGGATTACCCACATTTTCTAGTATGTGTTTCTCGCACTCACCCATTAACAATTGAAACATAATCTCATAGTTGAGTTGTTTCTTTGTACCATTGTCAATAACCATATCTGCGAGTTGAGTAGGCGATTTCTCGCCTACTCTTTCTGCTAGTACTTTAGCAATATTGATTAAATCATTATTGGGCATTATTATCCCCTATTGCCTTGTATTCACTATATTCAATATCAGTAGTGAACTTATTGTATAAATCATTATGAGCAATCTTGAAATTTGCAGTTTCAAATTTCTTTCTCTTACGATTTATTTTTTGTAATCCAAAACTATTACCATTGTCATCTTGTACAATGATTAAGTTTTGATTTGTTCTATCAAAGCAATCTACAATGTTTTGTTTCATTGTATCTAACTCTTTATTGAGCCTATTTGCTTTTAGCTTTAATTGAGCATAAGCAAGAACCACTTTTTTTTCTTCCTGCTTTAGCTTTTTTATTGCATTTGGCATTTTTACCTCTTTGTTAAGTTATGTATTCTTATGAATACCCCACTGTCTTATCAAATCCCATTATTATTGCAACAGTTAATTTAACTTTTTTTTATCAATCTTATCGCTAATATTAATAACATTGGGTTCAACCTCTACTTGTGCTTCTCTTAATTCAAGATGTCTTTCTAAAAATTTAACGAAACCCTGCATTTCTTTGATGGCACTGTCCTGTCTTTCCTTTGCCTTTTGGTCTCGTTTTTCTTTTAGCGAGGCGACATTAGTCGCCTCGTCTTTATTCTTCTTACCACCAACATTCATAAAAAACCTCATACCCTTCGTTAAGATATTTTTTTGCGTCAGCTACGAATTTTAAATCCGTTGCCTTCATGTCGTCCTGCTCACCTTCCCACGTGTAACTGTCCTGACCAAAGAAGAAACCTGACGTCTCTGGCAAAGTTCGAGACCTTATACATTCTTCTAGCTCGTCCAAATCTTTACGAGAAAGATAGAGAGGCACACAGTTAAACTCATTCCACTCCTTTTTCAGGCTTTCAGGATTTTGCTCATCATATTTTTCCTGCATGAACCCCTGCAACCTGTTATGCTTTCGCCAATCTGCAAATAGTATTGGCTCTCTTTCAGTTCCTTCTAACTCTTGTCGGTTAGTTTTTCTGTCTATCCTTTCGCCCTTATGTCGGAAGGCATACATATCTAGACCCATTTTTAACTCCTTTGTTAGTTTTGATTCGTTGTCTTATCAAATCCCATTACCTAATGCAACAACTATTTTTTAGAATCGTTCTAAACTAGCTTACCATTCTAAATTATTTTACAAATTTTTTTCATACAGGATCTCAGAAAACTGTGCGCACGGAGGGGGAACTTTAAGCTTCTACGCCTGGAGAGCTATCCTTATAGGACGAGAACGGCACATCTAACCGAAGATCCCAACGAGCGAGAGCAGGAGAAGGCTGGTGCCCACCATAGTAAAGGTGGGGAAGAGTATCAGCATTACCAGCCATGCGAGAGCTAAAGTCACAGCTTAGCGTGCTCCTGCTGTTCAGGCGAGATCTCAGAGTCCTTCCAAGAGTTACCATTCGCAATGCAGCGAGATCCGGGGCCACCGGTTAAAGCGTATACTTTGCCAGGTTCAGGTTTGTCCTGCACGCGGTCTTTGGGAGACCAGCCATCCGGTGGTGCGTTTTCCTTGTTGATTTTTTTAATTAGTTTCTTGAGCTGCATCTTTTCCTCCTTTGTTATTTAAAAGGACCAGCTAACGCCTCTCACCCTCATGCACATAAATATGCAATCACTCATGGGACGCGCTGATCCCAGGTCCCTGAGCTGTCCGGAATTAGTACACCCTTCAGGGACCAGTCTTTCTTTCACAAGACCAGAACTTACATAAGACCTGATGGGAGATATGTCAAGAGCTTTTTTTAAATTATTTTTACTACCATAAGTAATTATCATACGGAGATCCCACAGCGTGGAGCAGCGTGGGCTACGCCATGCTTCAGGTGGCCGTTTTACTCTCTTAAACGAGAACGAGAACGAGGAACTCCAGCAGGTTGTCTGTGTTTCCCTGAAGGAGCTCCCCAGCTTACATATAAGATATCATGGGATACTTGTCAAGTCCAACGGCACGAGATGGAGGAGACGCTGGCGTTACCAGCCCCCCGTTAACTAACAAAGAGTAAAAATGAAACGAGGGGCAGGAAACGACAACGAGACTACGCTGTTTCCCAGAGGGATTCCAGCAGGAGACGCTGGACCGTGGGCCAGTCGTACGGGACCGAGAACGAGGCAAATGGAACGAGGGAGCGAGGATCAGTGAAACTGGACACCGGTCTGTACAGTTTAAGAGACCTCTTCGAGAGGGTCTCTTTGCAGATAATTATCTTACCACCTGCCTTAACATATTTATTAATCCACACAATTTGCCACTTGTTTAATTTAGGATAATTAGCTTCATCAGACTTAAGTTCTATCCAAAAAACATGATCCTCATTAACAGCATGAACATCTGGAATACCATTAATTGTACTAGATTCTATGCGTGTTAAATAACAATTAGTTAAGTTATTTTTAATCTTTTGCCAGAGCCTAGATTCTTGTGCTTTTACTGTCATTAATTAACTTAACTTTTTAATTTCCTTAATTACTGAATTAGGTATTATTGTGGTGTTTCCAATACTATCAATATCTTTACCATTTTCTGCAAATGAGTAATCACCAAACAATCTGGTAACTCCCTTAGATTGAGATAAGAGATGGCCTTTAGTAATGCATGTAGCTAAATTAGATTTTTTTAATTCATCAAATGAAATCCAACTTGAGTTAGATACAATATCGTACCATTCGACAGCAACCATAGGAAACTTATCGATTTGGTTTTTAACTTTTTTTGGTATTGCTATTTTTTTTCTCATTTACATTCACCTCAACACAACCCACTGAAGTAAACATCGCAGGATTGTGTATCTTATTAAACTCCTTGATCCAAACAGACCAACTAGCTCTCTTCAGATACAGTCTCTTCTTCAGAGTCAATGGTTTTGGCATTATAACCATCGATTTTCTCTGAGAGTTCCTTGAGTTTGTTTTCAAGCTCCTCACGTGACATACCCTCCAGACCAGTTACTCTAACTTCTTTTCTATCAATGAAAGCACCTGCTAATTGCCCAGATCTATATTCTGCATTTATAGCAGCTGCATATTGATCTTTCTTTTCAGCTTTATCTGCTAGTCTTTCAAATCTTTTAAAACGTCTGAGATTGTCACTCTCGTATTTTTTGATTTCTTGTTCGAATCTTTTATCATAATATTTTGCAATGTGAGGATTTTTTCTTCTGTTTAATAATTGTGAAGCCGTAGATCTAGCAGTGTTGATATCCTTACAATCATATCCTGCACGCTTTAATGCTTCTGCTTGAGTCACCTGACCATGGTCTTGCACCATAATCTCCACAAACATTTTTTGTTTTGGCGTAAGATCTTTTTCAGTTCTTAACTCTTTTTTAGTTAGTCCACCCATTATTTTAATAAGTTTAAGTCTTTAATAGTCATCAATCTTTTTCTTTTAATTAAAAAGTTTGATTTATCTGCTTTAAATTTTTTATCTAAACTTTTAAAGTTACTTTTTATTTCATCTCTTAGAGCAGATTTAACATCTGCTTTAGCATCAGCTCTTTTAACGTTACTTTTTTTAACAATTTCCTGTGTTTTCCTTGTGCCACTCTTAAAAATTTTTTTAGCTGCACCTTTAATACCTGCTGTAAGTAAACCACCTAATAATAATTTTTTCTTATCAATAACTTTACCCAATGCTTTAGCTTGACCTGCGTGTGCTTTAGATGCTTTTTCTAATTTTCTTTTTACCATCTTGACAGTATTTAAACCACCTTTTGATTTTTTTCCAATTCTATCTTTCATAAATTTCCTTACAGATTGACTTATTGCTTCTTGATTAGCAGCTCTTTGTCTTTTTGTCATCATAGGAATCATCATAGTTCTTTTAGCAACTTTATCAGATGCATATGCTTTTCCAAAAATTCTTGGTCTACCACCTCTTGGAATGCTTTTAGTTTTAGGAGCAGCTTTGTATTCTGCTGCTGTCATAAATTTAGTGCCTCTTATTTTCTTTTTAAAATCTGCCTTTTTCAAATCCATAGGAATTACTGGCACACCTGTTTTTTTGGACCTTTTAATCTCAGCTTTATGTTTTTTATGAAGCTTTCTAAATCCTTCTTTTACAGTTTTAAAAATTATTCCTCGCATATTTCTATTATATAGATTATTTCATCACAAAGTAACTCCCCTAAAAAGTTTCAATAAAGTTCCCGCAAGACTGGTGTATCCCAGATACACCATAGATACACCATAGATACACCACTAAAATAGCTTAAAAGTGTTGATATTATTGAATAATAGTTCTTTAGATACACCAGATACACCACTATTACC